>Ga0074197_1000501_pt1 | contig 47570 bp, 53 predicted proteins | sample EPASupsiteSAE305_FD_64526 | JGI IMG/M metagenome (GOLD analysis project Ga0074197, IMG submission 64526) | Bioremediated contaminated groundwater microbial communities from EPA Superfund site, New Mexico - SAE3-05 reassembly with SPADES | ecosystem: Environmental > Aquatic > Deep subsurface >...
GAGCATGAGAGAGGTGCGAAGGTCGCGGAAGAAGAGCGCGACGCACTGATCATCCAAGCGATGGGAGCGGCTCGAAAACGGGGGAATATCCCCGCCTCGCTTTTAGAGATGTTCGATGAGATTACCAAACCCTCCATCGATCTGCATACGCTTCTGCATGCCTATATGTCGGAGAGCTTTTTCGATAAAGAGTCCGATTTCTCCCACCCCAATCGACGTTTTATCCATCAGGAGATTTATCTTCCCGGATACCGATATGATCGTAATCGTTTAAGTCTATTTATCTTTTTGGATCGTTCTATGAGTATTAGCGGCGAGGTATTTTCGCGATTTTTAGGGATTATCGACTCCATAGTCCGCCTCAGTCACGATTTTGAGGTGAGTGTGATCCCTTTTGATGAGCGGGTATATGCCGAAGAGAAAAAGAGTTACGACGCGCAATCTTTGTTACCCGATATAGGTTTTGCGAAAGGGAACGGCGGAACGCAATTTTCTCCCGTATTAGAGTATCTGAATGCTCATGCAGGGGAGAAGAATCTGGCAGTGATACTGAGTGATGGCTATTTTACGGTAGAAAAATCGCCTGCTATGCAGACACTGTTTCTCCTTAGTGAGAAAAAAAATTTAAAAAGGTTTGAGCGTTATGGAGACGTCGTCTACTTTGACTTATAGAGAACATATTGAAGCCCTCAAAGATGATTTGGATTTCGAAGAGCAGGGGGATGCGATCTATTTAGAGCATCCCGATGATGAAGCACGGCTATTGTGGGCATTTCATAGACCCAGCGGCTCTCATCCCCTCCAAGTGGGTGATCGTAACACCGAGGTGGCGATTATGGCGTTCAACCACTCACGGTTGGGCGCTTATGAGCGTTACACCAAACTCAATCCCGCCGTGATCGACAACCCCGATCTGCGCCGCCATATCCGCAATCGTAGCCGAATGTTGTTTCGTTCTTTGGTCGATAACGATTTTACCGAATTGCTGGAGGTTTTAGCGTTTGCCCCTGTCTTTATCGATCTCGCGTGCGACCAGATGATTAACGGACGTATCTGGAATGAAAATTACGCATCACCTCTTCGGGCTTCTCAGTTTTTAGAGAGGGCTTCCGAATATCTCGACGAGAAACTGGTCGACGGAGTTATCCGACGATTAAAACCGCTGAAGCACTATGATTTTGATGAAGCGAAAGGGTTATTGTCCGAATTGTCAGATCAAGCACAAAAGTTGCATGAAGCTATTAAAGCGCATTACATACAAGAGTTTGAAACGTGGTTAGCACGTGAAAAACTCCATCCGCTTCAGAATATCGTACTGACAAAACAGATACATCAGTTAAAGGATAATCATGAATGAATCATCACTACGGGTCATGAATGCGATATTTTCGCTGAGTGACGAGACCGAATACAATATCTACGAGGCGAATGACATCGCCGAATATGCCAAAATGGATTCTGACGAAGTACATAAAATCATAAAAGAACTCTATGATGAGGGATATTTAGGTGAGTGTATGAGTATCGGAGATGACGGATACGAGACTTTTTATTTAAATAAAAAAGGGCGTACGCTCATCGGGATGGAGTGATGGTAAAGTTAGTGGTCTTTTATGAAAAACCTTTCTGTGCCGCGAATGCCAAGCAAAAACAGATTCTCCGTCAGAGCGGATGTACCCTCATCGAACGTAATCTCCTCGAACACGGTTTAGAGAAAGATGACTTACGGGCGTTTATGGGAGAGAGAGCGGTAAGTGAGTGGTTTAATCCTGCGGCCCCCGCGATCAAAAACGGTGAGATTTTTCCCGAAACATTGGATGAAAGCTCTGCGATGGAGTTGTTAATGTCCAATCCGATATTGATTCGCCGTCCATTGATGATTATTGGGAGCGAAAAACTGTGCGGGTTTGATGAGAAAAAAGTTTCTGAAGTGCTAGAGCGTTACGTCGAACCGATGCCGAAAATCAACTGCATGGAAAAAGGGTGTTTGGAGAAGAGGGCGGAGTAAAAATCTCAAAAAGTGCTAAAATGAAGTTCACCCCTCGCCGTAGCTCAGGGTAAACGGTGTAATTACACCGCTCCGAATGAAGCTTTTCCACCGCGTTGCAACGCTTTGATATCTTCATAGGTTTTTTCAGTCAAACGGAGATTACTGCGTAGAGTTTCTTTGACGATCGCATCGAGTTTCTCTTTGTCAGACATCTTTTTCAAATCGCCTTTTGAAAGATCGGCGATATCGAGCAAGTCGTTCCATACAGAACTCTCATCCAATGCAAAAGTATGGAATGTAATTCCCTCGTAAACGAATGAACCTTTTCCGATAATATCAGAGACGAAAAGGAGATATTTCCCCTCTGGAGTCAAGAACTCTTTGTATTTCGCTACGAAACCTTCAAAAATATCCAATGATGTGAGTTCACACGCCAAAAAGTCGATTTTATCGGAGTTGGTAGCAAGGATAACTTGTTTAACGATCTCTTTTGGTGGGAGACTTTTATCCGGAGTAATTACTTTACCCTCAGTTACGACGAGGCATCCTCGGTAAGCGTATTTGTATGCATCGGTTGGTGCGTTGTAAACGATCATCCATTCGAGTTTTCCTTCAGCTATATAGTCTTTAATTGACATGGTGTTTTCCTTTGGATTATTTACTATTCCAATACAATTCTTGTTCCATCATTTTTGTTATGCAATAAATAAACAAAGCCCTATATTGCGGTGTTTTATTGCGTAATCACTATAAACAAGTAAAGTGACAAACGCTGCAATTGTCCATTTTTTTGAACAGAAAATTCCACTCTTGTGTGTCGTATAAATCTCTTGGATTTTTTAAGTTTAGACCATTTTTTACCTACATAATGCAGGCTAAGGTGTATAAAATGGTGTATAAAAAAATTAATATTTTTTTTAAATTCCTAAATATGTGGCTTAGTTTGATAAAACAATCAACAAAGACGGATGGTTGTCTTCAAAAGCTTATTGTTTTGGCATTGAATATGTTTAACAATGTGATATATTGCATAATTTGTAATCAAAATTTTTTCAAACACCTGATAGAAGCCCATATTTTACGGGGATAGAAGTATGGAGTGAATCAACACTACAACTTAATACCTCTATGTTCAAAATACCACAGGCTCGTGCATGAGGGCAAAATCGCCGTTCATAGGTTTGTTATGTGAAGCTCAGTTACAGTGAAACGGTAAGTGGTTTATAAACCCTACATTCTGTGGTTTTAGCCACTTTTTTGCAGCAAAATCACGCAAAACAAACCATTTTTTTCATAATTTTACTTGAACAAACTATTAATTCATGTATTTTTGATTTAGAATCATAAATTATAGAATTTATCCACAAACGTCATAATCTTCTCCAACACCCTCGGCACTACTTTTCGGCGTTCCAATAATTTTGGCTTGATGTTGAGCGTGTTAGCGATATCGTCACTAAGCGGTGGTCGTTCGTCATAGAGATAAATATCTACGACCTTTTTGACTTCTTCTTTGTTTAGGTTTTCCTCTTCACACAGTTCATCAAATGCTTTGATTTTCTCTTCATCCCAAAACTTCTCGAAAGCATCATCAACCGTATCCACATCCGCAATACTCATCAAATGTCCATCGATAAACCGTTCAATGAGTTCTCGTTTGCTACGGAGTTGTGCATTTCCATTGATGATATTGACGATATTTTGCCGTTGCGTTTGTTGTTCTTGCTCACTGCTGTCTTTAAACTGTGCCAACAGTTTCAAAATATAGGTGACGTTGATTTCATCTTTGTGGATGAGTTCGAGTTCAAAGTCTACATCTTCGAGGATAGAGACTTTTTCTTTCCCCTCACCTTTAATTGTGTCGTGAATATCGAGATATTTGCTCTTATAGTCTTCGAACTCTTGTTCGACAATTCCCAAATCATCGAAACTGAAATCCGCAAAACTACCGAGGATGTTTTTAACACGCATCAGTTCCCGAAAGGCTTTAACAAAGGCGAGTTTTGCTTCTTCACCCTCTAAATCATTGACACTATCTACATCAGGAACAATTGATTTGAGATTTTTTAGTGCTTCGATAAACTTCTCGACGTATTCTTCATACGACTTCATCAGTATGATGTCTTTGGCATTTTTGTTTGAGAACAGTGCTATCGCTTCATCGGTCGCTTTTTTGAGATTACGAAAGCAGACGATGTTCCCTTGGGATTTTTGCTCATTGAGGATTCGGTTGGTTCGTGAAAATGCTTGAATAAGACCGTGATATTTGAGGTTTTTATCAACATAGAGAGTATTGAGCGTTTTACTATCGAAGCCCGTTAAAAACATATTCACGACGAGGAGAATATCAATCTCTTTGAGTTTCACCCGTTTGGAAATATCATTGTAATAGTTGTAATAGCTTTGAGTATCTTTGGTCGTAAAATTGGTGCCGAACATCGTGTTGTAATGACCGATATACTCTTCGAGTTTATCTCTGCTGTGCTTGTTGATATGTTCTTCGTCGACGTGTGCTCCGTCACTGTCATCGAGTGCATCTAAACCGTTGGCATCCTTATCGTCCTCATTAGCACTGTATGAAAATATCGTAGCGATTTTCAATCCGTGTTGCTTCGATTTAAAAAGGTCATAGTATCGAGTGAGAATATCAACACTACCGACACACATCATTGCTGTGAACTCTTTGGAATGGGTTTTACGTGCATAATTGTCGATGATGTAGTCAGTAATCTTCTCCAACCGTTCAGGCGATTCAAGAAGCTCTTTGGTATCAATATCTTCGACTTCAATATCAAGGTTATTATTACTGTTAGCTTTCTCTTTATAACGTCCCACATACTCAACGGAGAATTTGAGGACATTATCATCTCCTATTGCATCGGTAATGACGTATTTGTGCAAACATTCATCGAACAACTCTTTGGTCGTTCGTTTGCCGAATTTATTTCCCGTAGCATTGTCCGCAAAAATCGGTGTTCCCGTGAATCCAATCATTTGATGGTTCGCAAAAAACTTCGTAATGCTACGATGGGTATCACCGAACTGGCTACGGTGACACTCATCGAAGATAAAGACGATATGTTTATCTCGTAGATTTTCCATTGCCGAGAGATAGCGTTGCTTATTGATAGCGGTGTTGAGCTTTTGAATGGTGGTGACGATTAGACGGGTATCGTCATTAAACTGTTTGACGAGTGAAGCGGTATTATCGGTGCCGTCCACACTTCCTGCGCTGAAACTGTTGAACTCTTTGGTCGTTTGATAATCGAGGTCTTTTCTATCGACGACGAATACTACTTTATGAACATTGGGAAGTTTCATCAGGATTTGAGCGGTCTTGAACGACGTGAGAGTTTTACCACTCCCCGTTGTGTGCCAAATATAGCCATTTTTATTCGTATTGACGACTCTATCGATAATCGCTTCCGTTGCATGGTATTGATAAGGGCGAAGTATCATCAACGATTTGGTCACCTCTGCCAATACCACGTATTTACATATCATTTTAGAGATATGACACGGCTCTAAAAATACATCGGAAAACTCATTGAGATTAGTAATGTTTTTATTCTCTTTATCTGCCCAAAAGAACGTCTGTTTAAATGACTGATGGCGGTTGTTGGCATAATATTTGGTATTCACCCCATTGGAGATGACGAAGATTTGGACGTAGTGGAACAAAGCACTGTTCGCACCGTAAGAGTGTCGTTGATAACGGTTGATTTGATTAAACGCTTCTTTGAGTTCCAATCCACGGCGTTTGAGTTCGATTTGAACGAGTGGAATACCATTAATGAGAATCGTAACATCGTATCGGTTTTTATAACTTCCCTCGATGGTGACTTGGTGGGTCACTTGGAAAAGGTTTTGGCACCAGTGTTCGGAGTCGATAAACTCGATATATTTGGTCGTGCCGTCTTCACGTGCCAAAGCAAATTTATCACGGAGAATTTTTGCTTTTTCGAAGATGTTTCCCTTGTTTAGATGGTTGAGGATACGAGCAAATTCCACATCATCGAGGGTCGTTTTATTGTGCTTTTCGAGTTGCTTTTTGAGATTTGCGAGAAGTTCGGCTTCGTCACGAATGATAACTTTTTCATACCCCAAAGAGACGAGTTGTTTGAGAAGGTTTTCTTCGAGGATAGCTTCAGATTGGGTGCTCATAAAATCATTTCCCCCAAACACTTACAGTTCTATAATCATAAAAATATACATTTTTTGGGTGCCTTGCTTTTGACAGTTCATCTTTAAAACTTTGTAATTCTAAAACTTCTTCGTTTGAACCGACACCAAAATAGACAGTAGTGACTTTATTGTTCAATATGGCTTCCCTAATATGAAAATCGTTCGTTTTTAATAAAGTTCCAAACACAACTAAACTACTATTTTTTGAGCCAATTTGACTTAGACTCTTATAGCAATGATTTAAATAAGCATTATGGATAATTTTTGCTTTTTTTTGCTCACTTGTTCCTTCTGATACGAATACGGGATAAATATCATTTTCCATATTCTGCAAAGTTTGTTCTTTGAGAGGGATTTCGGTGCGAGAAAAAGTGTTTTTAATTATTTTGTATTTTTTATCAAAAATGTGCAATGCGCCATGCAAATAATAAATTTCTTGAGGAGAACTATCATTACCAAAGACGACATATTTATCTTCATATTGGTCATCATGAAAACCGTCAGTAGGACTCAGTGCATCTTTTTTAATTTTATCTTGTTGCAAAAAGTCCATAAGTTTAATGGTGCTCCAATATAACAAGAGGTCATAATTTAATGTATAGACTTTATGATAGTGATTAATAAATACTGTGCTATACAAATATTCTTCATCTGTAATTTCATTGATTTTTTCAGGATGATTATTTGTAATAATTTGAACCAAATGGTTTTTAAGACTTTTAGAGTCATTGATAATTCTTTCTTTATCAGATTCACTAATCGCAGAATATTTTTCCAACACTCTTACAGAAGTTTCCAAAAGCTTAACTACTTCTTCAAAATCTTTTGTAGCAAACTCTTGGAAAACATCATAAATAGGGCTATGTTCAGAAATTAGCCCATTTTCTACAGCACTATCCAATAAGCTTGTAAATGAGAATCGCTCTCTATTGTATGACATACTGAACCCATTGCCAGTAAGTAAAAACCTCTTATCTCCAATTGTTGCTTTGAATACATCTTCATAAGTCAAAAGAGTTTCTTCCATAGGTTTTTCCTTCACACAAACATCTGCTGAAGCAGACCCTTTTTGAACTTCTTAACTTCTTCGAGTTGTTTAGTGGCAAAGTCGATTTTGGTATCGATGACGGAGAGAAAATTAGCTATTTTAGTTTGCTCTTCAAAAGAAGGTAATTTTGTTTTGATATTAGAAAAATTTTCATAAAATAAATAATCTCTCACTCCACCTTCTGTATTTCGTATTACTTGTTTTTTAAATTCGAAAGTTTCTAAAAATTGCAGAAAAAAAGAATCATTAATCTGTTTTGCAGTTTGAAAGCAGACATACAATGAACTGATAATAACATTTTCCAAATCTCCACTATAACCTATGGAGCCAACATTAATACGTGCAGGATTATAAGCAAACATATTTTTTCCTACGATTTTATACATACTAATATCATAATTCCTACTACTACTATCGACTCCTTCAAATTGTTCTCCCTGAGGAATAAAGCCGTGTTTATTGCTTATCGAATACACGGGTAAGTTTTGGTTATCTTTATTTTTAATTGAAATTTTTTTTGTTATCTCCCCCAATATCTTCTCTTCCCACTCAGGAAACTGACTTCCATCCTCAGCTTTAAAGCGTAGCTCTTGCGAAAAAATCTTCTGTATTATCCCTTTTTTATACTCTTTGAGAAGCTCTTTTTTATGGGTCAGTTGGTTAATTTTCGAATCGATAGCGGAAAAAAAAGAGGCAATTTTTTTTTGTTCTTGTTTATCTGGAAAAGAGAATGATAGTTTTGAAAAATCTGATTTATTAATTTGAGGCACAGCCTGTTCGCCAGCTAATAATCGGATTTTAGGTGCTTTAACTTCGAGTAATGAAAATATAAAATCATTTTCATTCTTAGTGCTAGCTGTCAAACTATTTATTTGTTGATTAGTGATACATTCCTTAAAAGCTTGACCAATTTTTCCAATAGTTGAGCCAATACAAACAAAAAATATAGAATTTTTTGGAATTTTCCTTCCTTGTTCAAAACCTTTAAGAGTTAATGTTGTTTTAGTAGTTTTAACATATCTATTCCCTTGCATATCTACAGGAGAAACAAATAATTTTTCTCCACCATAATATTCAGATACTACAGTAGATGGCGTACTTCCAGTTGTAATAGTTGATACATCTGATAATTTCTTCTCTTCCCACTCCCCGCTAAACTCTTTAAACCGTAACTTCGGAACTTTGCTCATATTCATCCCTTAAAACGGTGTCGAAAGACCGAGTTCAACACAAAACGCTGTTATCGTTGCATTGGTCGTTTCCATCTGCATATCAATGTCACGAAGTTCACGGGATACAGCATCCAAATCGATAGCAACTTCAGTCTCAAACGTATCTACATAACGGGGGATATTGAGATTGTAGCAATTTTCAGCTATCTCGGAAAGCGGTGCAAGGTGTGAGTATTTTTCGATAACATCTCTATTATTGTAAGTATCGATAATTTTCTCGACATTCTCATCGGTGAGGATGTTTTGACTTTTGACTTTTTCAAAATTATTAGAAGCATCGATAAAGAGAACGTGTTCAGAGTCCTCACGGCATTTTTTAAAGACTAAAATACACGTCGGGATAGAGGTGCCGTAGAAGATATTGGCAGGAAGCCCGATAACCGCATCGAGGTAGTTTTTGTTCTCAATTAAGTATTTACGGATAGTTCCCTCGGATGAACCACGAAACAGCACACCATGAGGCAATACAATCGCCATCGTCCCATTTTCATCAAGGTGGTGAATCATGTGTTGAACAAAAGCAAAGTCTGCTTTAGAGGAAGGAGCAAGAACACCGTATTGACTAAAACGGTCGTCACTCATGTGCAGAGGATTAGCAGACCAGTTGGCAGAGAATGGAGGATTAGCAACAATCGCTTCAAAACGGTGGTCGATGTGTTGAGGATGCTCTAGCGTGTCTTCTTGGCGGATGTCAAATTTACGATAATGAACATCGTGCATAATCATATTCATACGGGCGAGGTTATAGGTGGTACGATTGAGTTCCTGACCGTAGAAGTTGCTCACATCCTGAACCTCTTTGGCAACACGAAGAAGCAAAGAACCCGAACCGCATGTGGGGTCATAGACTGATTTGAGTTTAGTTTTGCCGTTCGTGACGATTTTAGCAAGGACTTTGGAAACTTGCTGAGGAGTATAGAACTCACCCGCTTTTTTCCCTGCACCTGCGGCGAATTGAGAAATCAAATACTCATACGCATCACCGAGAACATCACGGTCGTGGTTTTTGAGTTCAAAGTTGATTTGGTCGAGGTGGAAAAGGACTTTGGCGATGAGGGTGTTTTTAGCCTCTTCAGTTTTACCGAGTTTCGTAGAGGTCAAATCGAGGTCTTCGAAAAGGTGAACAAAGTCATCTTCACTCTCATGTCCCATTGTGCTTTGCTCGATACTGCGGAGGATTTTTGTGAGGTCTTCGAGAATGAAGTTGTTTTTATCTCCATTCCCACGTTTGGCGACTTGGGTGAATAGTTCAGAGGGCTTGAGGAAATACCCCAATTTTTCGATAGCTTCTTCACGGATTGCTTGGAGGTATTCTTGACCTTCAGCAGAGTTTTCATCGATGATGAGATAGGTGATTTCATCCTCCTTGAGGATGTCATCGGCATAGTCTTCAATCTTTTCGGAGAGGTATTTGTAGAAGATAAATCCGAGGATGTAATCACGGAACTCATCCGCATCCATCTTGCCTCGGAGGGTGTTTGCTATGTTCCAAAGTTGTTGTTCTAATAGTTTCTTCTGCTCTTCGCCCATAATGCACCGATATTGAATTATATTTTGTGGATATTATAGCTTGGTTTGTTAAGTTTCGAATTATTATAGTGAAATGCTCCCCGTTTTATAGACAAATTTCTCCTCTAATGTCTCATTTTAAATTGCTAAATTTTTTATCCCAAGCGTTGACATCCAGAACTACTTTTCTATGTGTTTGTTTTATCAAGGTCAGCTAAATAATCCTCTACTACATTATCAAAACATGTTTTTTAGAAGATTTTATTCATTGTTTTGATGTCAGAAAATGGTTCAATTATAAACATATATAAAAGATATTTCTTCTATTTTGAACCAGTTTGAAATATTTTGGAGTGTATAAAATGGTGTATAAGATTTTTTTAAACCCCTTGAAAATCCCTAAAAATAGGGCTTAAAATGAAGAAATTACTACCCATTCGAGTTTGTTCTCAGCGATGTAGCTTTGGATAGACATGGGGATTCCTTCGTGATTTTATATACTTTACTCAATACAATTTTTGTTCTACCTCTTTCGTATGATAAATGCATCATGATCAACAGCAATATTGTTCAAAGGATTATATGATGAACCCTCAAAGTGCCAAACGCTCACTCGCCCATTTGTGCGAGCGAAAAGTCCCTGTTTTTTTATGGGGGCCTCCGGGGATCGGGAAATCCTCTATCGTTGCACAAATCGCACGTGAAGCGGGTATCGGGTTTATCGATTTGCGGTTATCGCTTCTCGATCCGACCGATTTGCGCGGTATTCCGTTTTTTAACGCTAAAAACGATACGGCGATTTGGGCCCCTCCGGCATTTTTACCCGATGGGACGCAGGAGCGGGGGATACTGTTTCTGGATGAACTCAACACCGCAGCACCGATGGTACAAGCCTCTGCGTATCAGCTGATTTTGGATCGTAAAATCGGTGAGTATCGTCTCCCTGATGGGTGGGCGATAGTAGCGGCGGGGAACCGTGAGAGCGATCGCGGCGTCGTGTTTCGGATGGCGGCACCTCTGGCAAACCGTTTTGTCCATTTGGAGATGGAGGCGAATGTCGAGGATTGGCGTAACTGGGCGATAGGCTCAGGGATTGATCCCACAATCGTCGCGTATATTTCCCACCGTCCCGATGCGCTGTTCGTCTTTAACGCAGAGAGCCGCTCATTCGCAACACCACGAACGTGGCAATATGTGGATGATATCATGGCGTCCAATCCCGAAGCGGATTTGGTGATGGCGATGGTTTCGGGTGCGATCGGTGAGGAATTAGCGGCATCGTATCTAGGGTTTCGCATGGTCGCCTCACAGCTCCCTGATCTGGATGCGATTATGGAGGGGACATGCAGTGATGTACCGAGTGATCCCTCCGCACTCCATATCCTCAGTACGGCACTCACTATGCGGGTAAATGACTATACGGGGAGTAAGAAGCTGAACAATCTCATCACCTATACCCTCAAACTCCCCGGAGAGTTTGCCGTGATGATTATCCAAGACCTCAGAGCCCGTAAAATCGAACTCGATCATGTTGAGAGCTGGCCTCTATGGATGCGTCAGTTCAACACACTCTTACGATAATGTCGCACGAACAACTGCTCCTCAAAGCCAAAAGTCTCCTTACGGTTAAATATCCTTATTTCGGGATGCTTGCCTCACGTCTAAAAGATGAGCCGAGCGACACTCTATCGGGATATGCGAGCAACGGGAAACGTTTTATCTACAATCGTGATTTTTTAGAGCGCAGAAGTGTCGAGGAGGTGATGTTTATCCTCACCAATGCGGTGATGCATCATGTCCTCTCCCATCAGCAACGCAAGCTTAACCGCAGAGGACGGTTATGGCAGTTAGCGACCGATTACGCCATTAACAATCTCCTCTCCAAAAGCGGTTTGCGTATTCCTGTGGGGGCAAACTACAATAAAGAGTATGAGCTAATGTACGCCGAAGAGATCTACGAGGCACTCAAAAATGATCTTAACCTCGGTGAGGGGGATGCCTTCAGCGAGAGCGGTGATACTCCGCCGGAAAGTTCCGTGATGGAACAGGAGGACTCCCAAAGTTTTAGTAACATTGAGGGTATTACGGATATATTGGAAGTGGAAGATGAATCGCAGTGGCAATACGCCGCATCGATTGCTCAGGAGGTGGCACAGCGTAAGGGGGCTATGCCTTTAGGGCTGGAGAGACTAGGGAAAAAAGTAAAAGCCGCCGACGTGGACTGGCGGTTCGAACTCTACAATGCCGTCAATCGTCATATGCGCAACAACTACGCTTTTATGCCTCCGAATAAAAAGCATATTCATCGCGGAATCGCTCTTCCCTCACTGACCAGTGATACCCTCAGCCTATGCGTAGCGGTCGATACGAGCGGTTCAATCGATGATGCACTGCTCGGAGCATTTATGGAGGAGTTTAAATCGATTATGCAAAACTTCCCCTCGGTGAAAATCGAGCTGATTATCGCCGATGCGAAAGTGCATGCTCACCATACGTTTATCAGCGGAGATAAGATGGATTTCCCACTCAAAGGGGGAGGGGGAACGGATTATCGTCCGACATTCGATTACGTCGAAGCGAACCTTCCGATGACGACGATGTTGCTCTATTTTACCGACGGTGAGGGTTCTTATCCCCGCATCCCGCCGAATTATGAAGTGCTATGGGCGCTGTCGCGAAAAGCGAAGGTACCGTTTGGGAGAGCTTTGGTGATATTTAACTAAAATGGTCGGTATAGTCGCAAGAGGCATCGATTTCGATACTCTCTTGTACCGATTTTTTTAAATCTTCCGTATAGTCGATCAATATGGCTGAGTCGACATGACACGCCATAGCGATAGCGGCTATTTCTTCTCTGCTGATATCAGGATAACGCAAACGTTCGAAGTGATCGGGCGAGATCTCGATACGAACGGTTTCGTTTTGGTTGCAGAGGGTGAGTATCATCCTTATAAACCTTGGAGTGCTTCGTTGATTTGTTCCAGTGCGAGCGATTTGGCATTTTCAACCTCTTTGTTATCCCACCAGTAATCGATAATTGCGTGTTCGATCTGTTCAAGCTGATCCATACGAAGATTAGCAAAGACTTCATAAGAACTGATCTCCTCTTTAGGGATACCTTTAGTGATAGCAAGCTTGTCCAGTGTTTCGATGATACTCTCTTCTAAAGGCTTCGGGCTGATCTCGGTACGCGCTTGATCGATCCATGCACGGATCTCCTCTTCGAGATAGTCATGCCCCCAGACCTGATAACACAACACACGATTCGGGCTATAGACGATTTTTTCCTCTTCTCCCAAGACATCACTTGTTTTTACCGCACCGTCATAGAGGTAGACTTCAATCCGTTCATTTTCTCGCAGGGTACACGCTCTCTCAAATGCGGCTCTTGCATGTTTTAACACGTCGCTTCGTAGGTTTTCATTCATAGTTATTATCTCCTTGAGTTTAATTCATATACGGTATATCGAGATGCGAATCTCGGTCGGATGCTTCGTAATCAAAAGTGTTTACCTCAACAATAGAGGCTAATTTTTTATCCAATACGATTCGCTGCAACGGATGCAACAGTGTAGCATCAATACGGTGTTTAATAACACTGCGGTAATGCATCGTAATGATCGGATGCCAACGGTGTTGATGCTCCATAAGCCTTTCAATAAAGTTTTGGAGAGTTTCACGGTCATCACTCTCGATTCGGGGAAGTTTACGCATAACATTACGTACAAACTGTTTCGTAAAATAAGGTTCTCCCATTTTCAGCAACTCCGATGTTGCATCAATATCGGCAACGTTTTCACTGTAACTGTAGGCATATCGGAAATGTTCACACACCGCTTCAATGTATTTTGGATAATGGTGAAGTACCATAACCAAATGGGTCAAATCCTGATCGATCAATACCTGAAAAAGGGTGATCGTATTTTTCCCCATGCTTGCCCAATGGGGTTCTCCGCTTTTGATATTGTCTTTCTCCAATATCCGTCGGTATTGCTCAATCTCTCCGATATCGGTGAGAAGACGTGCCGAAGAGGAAAAACTGCTCATGAGGCTCTTGAGGGTGCGTTATGGTAATCCCATAGCCGTTTATAATGACTGTCGAGTTCGCTGAGTGTCGAATCGACGGTGATAAGCTCATTGGTGTGTTCAAACCGTTTGCTGTGTGCTTCATACCATTGAGCCATCTCAGTTTTAAGAGCGTTGCGTTTGGCGACGGTCTCAACGATGAGTCTGCGAATCTCTTCCATTTCGCTCGTAATAATCTCAGTCATGGCTACACCCACATTCGCACGCTCCCGCCGCGGTCCCCGGATCGAGATATTGGTCGGCATTTTCAGGGGTAACTCTCATCAGAGACTCCGAGAGGGCAGAATCAATCGCTTTAGATAACGCCATCGGCTCTTTACCTAACCAATACACTTCCATTCCTCCGCGAACCATAACATGAAACGGGCCGTCACCTAAAAAACCGTATAAAGCGGACGTTGCCCCTTGCTCTAACAAAAACGATGCAGTTTGGATACCGTTACCGCACCCTTCATTGGAGATAATAGTACTTTTTTTGGTGAGCGGATCGACTAGTGCGAAAAGTTTGGCATTGCCAAACAGTTTTGTACTCATCGTATCGGGTGTATCAGTTTCGACGGGAATAGCAATCATCTTTGCCCCTTCATGTCTAAATTTTAATAACAAAATGCATTTTTTATTCTTTGATTGAGAACGGCAATTGCAATCTCATCTGTAAAAAAGAGCGAAGAGTGGAAGAGTTACGAACCCATTATCACTATTTCAGTAATGAAGAGGGGGATGGCTATGAGATATACAGCTGTGATTTCCCTGAGGTGAAAGGGTATGGAGACACGTACGACGAAGCGATGAGTGATTTACGGCGAAATTTAAAACGAAACGAGGGGAAGAGAATGGAAGCAGAGTCATTGATGGAGACTGCGATTACCGCTTACGACGCGAAAGATTATAGTAAAGCTAAATCGATTTGGGAAAGCCTAAGTAGCACCAATACCGATGCGATGGTAAATCTCGGGACCATGTACGTGAAAGGGTTCGGGGTGGCTAAAGATATCAAAACGGCATTTGCCCTCTTTGATCGTGCGGCGGCACAAGGACATGAAGTCGCTTCGTTTTATCTCGGCGGAATGTATGAAAACGGGATCGGTGTGAGCGCAGATAAAGAGCAATCGATCCGTTATTACACGGTTGCAGCAGAAGCTAACATGGCTTCTGCTCAACTCAAACTGGGGATCTTGCTTCGTAACGATGATGTCTTAGATTCGATGAAATGGATGATAAAAGCCGCTCACGCCGGAGAAGCACAAGCCCATTCTCTTCTAACGTATGTTAGCAATATGTCTGAAGCAACCGACATAAATGTCGCATTTCGAATGATGGACGAATCCTCTCAGCGTGCCAAAGTCGAAATGGTGATTAACGATAACCTAGGCCCTATTCTCGCGAGTGACGGAGGCGGGGTAGAACTTGTCAATTATGTGAGCGGTGATACACCTGAAATTTGGTTGCGCTATCTCGGAGCCTGTTCGGGATGTCATCTGGGACCTACCTCGACGGCAGGGATGATTTTAGAGCAGTTTGAAAATGTTATTGATAAAAAGATTGTGATTTATCTCTGGTAGGAGGGTTTTCATGAATACGTTTTCGGCACGGGTGGAAGATATTAAAAGTGATCCGTTTTTTAGCTGTATCACGGTACGGGTTAATAATACCGATTTGAAATTGCTTAAAACCGAAGTACCCAAATGGCTCCGTATCGGCGATGAGGTCGAATGTCGTGTCCAAGAGGCGGCGATAGCAATCTGTACGGGAGACAAAGAGGGGAGCGTTTCCATCGAAAACCATCTAAACGGCGAATTGCAACATTTTCGTAAGGGTACGGTTTTGAGCGAGGTGAGTGTCGATACACCGTGCGGAAAACTTAATTCACTGATTACAACCGATGCGTTTGAGAGGATGGAACTTTGTGAAGGGTGCAATGTGACACTCCTTTTAAAAGCGGTGGATATCAAACTCACGCCGATGATTAACTCCACCTCGTATGAAAAATGCAAAGACCAATTGTATAAAACTAACTAAGGAGCTTATTATGGCTGTATTAATAACTGATTTATGTATTAACTGTGATGCCTGTATCGACGAATGTCCGGTATCGGCAATCGCGAGCGAGGGTGATTCACCGCGTGAGGATTGGGAATATACGTATGTTAAACCGGAAAAATGTATCGAATGTGTCGGACATGCTACCACACCGGCCTGTGCGGCGGCCTGTCCGACTGAGGGGTGTATCGTTTGGGATATGCCATATACGGCTGAGTTCAATGACTATTACGTCAACAGTTCAGAGTATGTGATCAGCGAGTCGAAAAAACGGGGTCTTCTCTCTCCTGAAGTATCCCCGCAAACGTTCCGTGATGATATCTCTATCGCTATGCGTGAAGCACGTGAAGCGGTAGCGGTTTAAAAGGGTAGAGAGTGTTAATCGCGTTTGCTTCATCTGATGGTGTGAGTGTCAATCAGCATTTCGGATGGTCGAAAAGCTTTGAGCTTTATCGGGTCACTGCCGAGAGTGCCGAATTTGTCAAAACCCTTGATAGTTCAGAGGATGAAATCGCGGATGAACATGAAAAATTAGCGTATAAAATAGGTACGATCAATGAAGCAGATATCCTTTATTGCTCTGCAATAGGGCCTACCGCTTCAAAAATGGTACTGGCTTCAAAAATATATCCGGTACGCTCTGGGGAAAACGATCGAATCGATGAGACGATTGCAAAACTTCAAGAGTTATTATTGGGCAATCCGCCGCCATGGTTGTTGCGTATTGCACACACTTCTAAAGATAAGGAACTACTCTCATGTCAGTAATTATCAATGATACCTGCATCACTTGTGATGCGTGTTTGCAACAATGTCCCGTCAATGCGATTGTGGATGATACTTCCAACCCTACAGGGAAAAAACAATACTACGTTCAGCCTGATAAATGTGTTGAATGTGTCGGTATTTACGATGATCCTCAATGTGCGGCGATTTGTCCGAGTATCGGATGTATTACGTGGGATATGCCTTTTACCGCTGAGTTTGATGAACATTTCCGAAATGAAGAGATCTATAAACTCGGTGTCAACAAAGAGGGGAAACTCAAATCACCGACTTACAAAGAGAAAAGCTATCGTAAAGATATTCCGCTCGAAGAACGGGGGATCGGTAAACTTGTCCAAGAAGAGCCTGAAGAGTTAGAAGAAGTAGGCTAATGTGACTCCTATTGCGAAAGTGGCCAGCGATCTCGATCCCTTTGCTTGTGATTGCGCGGTGACGGTCGCTCTTAAAATCACCGATGATTCTTGCAAAATGGACGAAGAACAGCGTGCCCTTTTTATGGCACTGTATGATCACCTTTCGCCGTATAAAAGCACGCTTTTTGATGATACTATTCATGAACTGATTCATCAGGCACGAATCAATCCTACGGCAGTTTTATATGCTCAGATCAAAAAAGAGCGTGAAATGGCAATGGCAGTTATTACCCAAGAAAAGATGAAAATGTTCAAAGCTTCCGTGCGAGGATCACTCCTTATCGCACAACATACTACCTAACACAATTAATATTATTTTGTTTACATTTGTTTAACATTACACTGTAGAATTATGGTTACTATCAATTGTAGTCTATCTAAAGGGGTATAAATGCGATTTTTTCTCTACGCTATAGTTTTTGCCATTGTATTTTTAGTTTTTAAAGCATTTTTCCTAGATGCGTATCTCCAAGAAAGAGGTAACATCGAATCCAACAATTCTACCGAAACGGTTCAGGAGGGTAATACTTCGCTTATGTACACTAACAGTTTAATGCGCGAAAAAAATGAGAAAGAGAGGATGGATAAAGAAGAGGTGATGCCGTTGGACCAACTCGGCAATAGCATTGCGGATAAAATTGCGGATAAATTGTAAATTTATTTTTTCCGAGAGAGTAAAATACCGCTTAGAATGATCAAGATACCTCCCGCAATCACCATCGGTGTCGGGAGAACATCTCCTAAAAATATCCCAAATAACGTCGCAAACAAGACAACAGAATAACTCACGGTACTCACAATTCCCGCCTGAGCATAAAAATAAGCACGAGTCATATAGATTTGTCCATATGCGGCGGCAATTCCCATTAGGACAATCCAAAGCCAATCTATCCCTATCGGCATTACAAAAGGGCTAAGGGCAAAAGCAAACCATTCTGAGGTTGTGTATTCAGCCGCTAGCATCAAGAAGATAGGGATAATTGCCCCTGAGATCATAAATGAGAGGACAACGGTTCGCTCATCATAATGGGCTTTGAGACTGCGGACACTGGTATACGCCAATGCGGAGAGAAAGCCCGTCAAAATCCCCATAATATGCAAATATCCCATCTCCATGCCGCTGAGCATTACTACCCCTGCAAATCCGATAATCACAGCGATAACGGCATGGGATTTTAACTTTTCACCTAATAGAAAAAAGGCGAGCAGTGCGGTAAAAATCGGCTCGGTTTTGGCATAAACGATGGCGTTAGAGAGGGTAGTAGCACTGATCGTGTAAAAAAAGGTGAGCAGCGCTACCGTTCCGATTACCCCTCGGAATATGAGGATAAGGGGTTTACCGCCGACATTGCGGATCGGTTTTCGTAAAACAAACATGCCGATAACGGCTAAACCGATACTATTGCGCCAAAAGGTTACTTCGACCGATCCCATGGAAGCTGAGAGGAGTTTGGCAAATACCATCGTGAGGGCAAATAAAAACGAAGCGATGAGCATAAAAAATATGCCGCGGCGGGTATCGGTGGAAGATAAAATCATGGTGTGATTGTAGCATGATATTGAAATCCAACCGCTAATTTTAGATACAATAAAATACTTTCTATGATTTGATTAGGTATTGGATTTTTTTGATGTTTAAAAGAGAAAATTTTTCAGGTGATTTTTGGGGCGGAACGGCGGCGATGTTGGTGGCATTGCCTGCAGCCATCGCGTTTGGGGTAACGATTTACGCGGTTATCGGCGGACATTACGCTGCATACGGTGCGGTAGCCGGTATTTTAGGGGTAGCGGCAATAGGGATTGTGGCGGCACTCATGGGAGGTACCGAGCGTTTAATCTCTGCTCCGAGCGCTCCTGCCGCGGCCGTTTTAGCGGCTTTTGCGCTTCAATGCCTTAACAGCGGTATCGGACCGGATCTTCTGTTTGTAATGCTTATGATCGTCGCTTTTTTAGCGGGATTATTTCAGATCCTCTTCGGGGTTATCGGATTGGGGAAACTGATTAAATATATGCCGTTTCCTGTTGTCAGCGGGTATCTCAGCGGTGTAGGGCTTTATATTTTCGCGTCACAAGCTCCGATTTTTTTAGGGCTTCCGCAGGGTACCCATTTTTGGGACTCTTTTCAAATCGTCAATGCGTGGAAATGGCAAAGTATTGCGGTCGGTTTGATAACGATTATAACGATGCTCTATGCAGATAAGATATTTCGCGTTATCCCTGCCGTTATTACCGCATTGGTGATCGGTGTCGGAGCCTATTTTGCTCTGGGCTTGATGGATCCTTCGTTGTTTCAAGCTAACAACGCTTTTGTTATCGGTGAGCTAGGGGGGAGTGCGGGAATCAATTTTGCCCAAATGTTTACAGGACGTTTTGAAACCCTCCTCTTTATTGGATGGGAAGAGATGGCGTTTTTATTTTTTCCCGCATTGACATTGGCGGCATTGTTATCGATTGACACGTTAAAAACGTGTGTCATCCTCGATTCGATGACCCACTCTTTTCACGATTCTAATAAAGAGTTGATCGCGCAAGGTTCGGGGAATATCGTTTCGGCACTGATCGGCGGTATGCCGGGTTCGGGAACGATGGGTGCGACGATGGTCAATATCTCCAGCGGTGCAAAAACACGCTTGTCGGGATTGATTGAGGGGATTATGGCGGTTGTTGCATTCCTCGTATTGGCAACGTTCATTGCATGGATACCTGTCGCAACTCTGGCCGGGATATTGATCGTTATCGGCTTAAGAATGATTGACCGACACAGCGTAAAATTATTGCAATCACGTCAGACGGCTCTCGATTTTTTCATTATCGTTGCGGTTGCTTTTACGGCACTCTCTATTAGTTTGATTGCGGCGGCGGGAGTAGGGCTTGTGTTAGCCGTTGTCCTTTATATCGGTCAGCAAATCGGTGCGTCGGTAGTGTACCGTCATTTTGACGGAACCGAAGCGAGAAGCAAGATTGTCCGATGTAAAGAGGAGGAAAATCTTCTCCGAAACAACGGAAATGACTTCTCGGTGTACGAGTTGCACGGAAGTCTTTTTTTCGGAACGGCCAATCAACTTTATACGATCTTGCAAGATGACTTACAACACAAAAAATACATCATTATGGATATGAAGCGGGTGCAGACGGTTGATCTGACGGCGGCACACATTTTGTTACAAATCAAAGATATTCTTCATGATCGTGACGGCTACCTCCTGTTGTGCCGACTGCCGCATAAATTGCCGAGCGGAGATGATTTAGAGAACTATTTCAACCACGTCGGATTACTGAAACATTTGAGTCCGATCAAAGTTTTTGATGATTTGGACGATGCGATCGAATGGGCCGAAGATAAAATTATCAAAGAAGGTCTTCTGGAACAAAAAGGGGAAGAGCTTCTGGATCTTAGCAATTTTGATCTCTTTAAAGGGCGAAAAGAGGAGACGCTGGAGGAGATACGGAGTCTTGCCGAAATTCGAACGTACAAAAAAGGGGAAATGATCTATTCCGAAGGGGAAGGAAACGGAGAGATTTTTTTGATTCGTAGGGGTTCGGTCCGGATTATGCTCCCTTATCCTGGACGAAAAAGTGTTCATCTCAGTACATTGGGTCAAAACAATTTTTTCGGAGAATTTTCATTTTTGGAGGGTGCACCTCATTATACCGATACCGTTGCCGCCAGTGATACCGATTTGTATTGCATTTCACGTGAAGCGTATGATCTGTTCTCCAAACATCATAAAAAAGCGTCGCTCCATTTTATGCAAAGTCTCGCGGCTGTTTTAGCGGAGAGGCTGCGTCTAACCCGTTCAGAACTCGGTGATGAATATGATGTATAAGTCCAATAGTGTGATAAAATCTTTCTCATAATCTAAAAATTCAGATGATACTTTTTGTTAAAAAGGGGAGTCGATGCAGTTTTTTCTCCATAAATCCGATCAACGCGGAACCGCTAGCCATAGCTGGCTTCATAGCCGATTTAGTTTTAGTTTTGCCGATTATCATAACCGAGAGAGGATGGGATTCGGTGCTTTGCGCGTCATTAATGACGACATCATTGAACCCTCAGGCGGTTTCGGAATGCATCCTCACCATGATATGGAGATCATAACAATCGTTACTAAAGGGGCGCTTGAGCATAAAGATTCCGAAGGAAACAGCGGGATCATTAAAGCGGGTGAGATCCAGTATATGTCTGCAGGGAGGGGGATTGAACATTCGGAGTTTAATCCCTCCGCCAAAAAGAAGACAGAATTGTTTCAAATATGGGTTATTCCGCGTGAAAAAGGGCTGACGCCTCATTATGAACAGCATAAATGTGACATGGACAGATTAAACAGCTGGGCATTGCTTGTCAGTGGAGACGGTCGAAAGAACTCTTTGAAAATCGCTCAAGATCTTTGTATCCGAGTCTCCCATCTGTTTTTAGGACATACTCTTGTCTCCGACGCCAAAAAACCAGGATACGGTAGATTGCTGTTTGTCGTTGACGGTGAAGTGAATGTGTGCGGTTATACCCTTAAACGGCGGGATGAATTGCAAATCATCGGGGATGAAACTTTTGAAATTACGGCATGCCGAGATGCCCATATTTTGTTATTTGACGTACCGCTGGAGAATTTTAAAAGAGAGGGGTGAATGCGGTAACAAAACGGTAAGAATCCAAAGCTATACTCTCAAAAAAACGGATCTTCGATGAAACAGCTCCTCCTCCTCCTTTTTTTACTTTTCTCTTTCTCTGCGTATGGTGATAATGTACGAAGTAAAATCGATCACATTATCGTTATCTATCTTGAAAATCGTAGCTTTGACAATCTTTTTCGAGGGTTTGAAAAAGCCGATACGTCGGATAAACCGTGGGTTAATTATTCTAGGCAACATGATCGTAACGGTACCGTTAATCCGGCACTTACGATGGGAGAAAAATCGATCCAAGCAGGATTTCCGACACGTGTGCCAAATGCGCCGTTTTTACTCGATACCTATGTATCACACGAAGGAATGATTCCCGATCTCGTCCATCGTTTTACCCAAAATCAGCTCCAGATCAACGGCGGGAAGAATGATCGATTTGTGGACGTGAGTGATGAAAAAGCTCTTGCTATGGGCTATCACGACATCTCAGGAAGCGCATTATGGCGTTACGCGAAAGAGTTTACCCTGTGTGACCGTTTTTTTGCGGCGGCATTCGGGGGATCATTTTTAAATCATCAATGGTTGATTGCGGCACGCACTCCCTATGTCGGTGATGAGTCGAATATTTCACGCTACGTGCTGGATCAAAACGGAGAAATACTTCAAGACGGTATTCTTACCCCTGATGGGTATGCCGTAAACACGATTCAGCCGTTTAATCCTCCGTTCAAGGCCAAATATGCCGATGCTTCACTGCGTTTAAAGCCGCTACAATACGATACGGTAGGGGATCGTTTAACTGAGAAAAATATTTCGTGGGGATGGTATAGCGGCGGATACAACGACGCTGTAGAAGGTCGCGGTGATGCCGTCCATTACCAATACCATCATAATCCTTTTTTATATTTTGAACGGTATGCTCCAAAAAGTGAAGGACGAAAACACCTTAAAGACGAAAAAGAGTTTTTTAGAGAGTTGGAAGAGGGGAAATTACCGAGTGTCGTCTTTTTCAAACCTTCCGCTGAGGATAACCAACACCCGGGATACGCGAGAATTAATGCGGCAGATAAAAAACTCTCCCAAATTGTGGAAGCACTACGGAGTAAACCGAGTGTTTGGGAAAAATCGGTAATTATCGTCACCTACGATGAAAACGGCGGTTTATGGGATCATGTCGCACCACCCGCAGGTGATCGATGGGGGCCTGGAACCCGTATTCCCGCTTTAGTTATTTCGCCGTATGCGAAGAGAGGGTATGTGGATCATACCGAGTACGATACGACTTCGATATTACGTCTGATTGAATGGAAATATGGGTTAGAACAGATCGGAGAACGCCACAGCAATAACCTGCTCAATGTTTTTGAAGAGCAATAGATTAAGCAAAATGACGTTTGAGGGGTGCAATATCGCATTTAAACAGATAGAGTTGTCCGTAGCAATCGCAAAACTTTTTACATCCGCACGGATCAAAAAGATTTTTCCCGCTCTCGAGTGAGTAACTCCCAAAATCGGTTTTAATAACATTGCCTCGGATTTGGAGGATTGTGAGGGTACGAACCACACAAGAATCTTCTGTATCAAGACGATGAAACTTCTCTTTGTTGGCGTGTACCCATAGGATTTTAGAGGGGAGTGTGAGGTTGAGGAGAACCTCTTGGTTCCACTCTCGCGTCGCTTCGAGTCTGTCAAGCTCCGCATCACTGACATTACGATAAGGTCGCATCAGCCAACTTCGTTTGTGTAGGCATAGGTTGAGGAGATAGAGCGCAGACGTTCCGCCGCTTTGATAAATACCTCGATTACATAATCAATCTCATCGGCCGTCGTAAAGCGGCTGAGGCTGAGGCGGATAGCGGTATGAGCGAGTTCAGGGTCTTCACCGATAGCGCTCATGACCGGATTGGCTTCGAGGGATTCGGAAGCACATGCGCTCCCCGTAGAAGCGGCGATACCGGCTCGGTTGAGATCCCACAGCATCGATTCCCCTTCGATACCGCGAAGTGAGATAAGAATAGTATTTGGGGTACGGCGTGCGCGATCACCGACAACGATGGTGTCAGGTAGTTGCGAGATGGCGTCTTCGAGACGATCGCGTAGTGCTCTGACATCGCTGTTCATTTTATCCAAATGTCCTACCGATTGTTTCATCGCCAGACCCATACCGATGATGTAGGCGACGTTGAGGGTTCCTGCCCGTTTTCCCCCCATTTGTTCCCCGCCGTGCAAGAGGTTCGGAAGATCTGAGCCTTTTTTGACATACAATCCGCCGATCCCTTTTGGACCGTGGAATTTGTGAGCGGAGAAGGTGAGGTAATCGATCGGAGTTTTGGTGAGATCGACTTTTACTTTTCCGATGGCTTGAACCGCATCGGTATGGAAGAGAATACCGCGCTCTTTTGCGATAGCGGCAACTTCATCGACAGGGAAAATCATCCCCGTTTCGTTGTTCGCCCACATCATAGAGATGAGAATAGTTTTATCGGTGATTGCCGCCGCAATACGTTCTGCACTGACATAGCCGTATTGATCCACATCGACAAACGTGATTTCAGCACCGTTTTCTTCGAGGAAGTGGAGGGTTTCCAAGACGGAAGGGTGTTCAACCGCAGAGGCGATAATATGGTTTTTGCTCGGATCACGGAGGATGTGTTTGAAAAAGACTCCCTTAAGGACGGTATTGTTACTCTCGGTCGCACATGAAGTGATGAGAATGTCATCCGCATCGGGAGCGTTTAGGGCGTCGTACATGTTTCCCATCGCTTCGTTGAGATAGGGGCGTACTTCGATACCGTATTGGTGCAATGAGTTCGGATTGCCGTAAAGCTCTTCAAAAAACGGCTGCATTTTGACCTTTACGATCGGATCGAGTTTCGTAGTTGCATTGTTGTCTAAATATACACGTTTCATTGTTCTTTCTCCTTAGTTTTGTAAATATAAATAGGTTCATTGTCAGGGTCTTGGATTACTGCTTCGGTGATGGTCACACCTGCAAGCTCTTTATTCGATGGACAGCTAAATTGCAACGGCAACATCGCTTCCTCGATAATTCCGCGTAATCCCCGTGCACCGACACCGCGATCGATAGCCTTTTGCGCGACCGCTTCGAGGGCTTTATCTTCAAAATTCAACTCGATACCGTCCATGTCAAACAATGCTTGGAACTGTTTGATAAGGGCGTTATCCGGCTCTTGGAGGATTTGGATCATTTGATCTTTGGTGAGTTCTCCCAACTGTGCCACGACGGGGATACGTCCGATAAACTCAGGGATCATCCCATAATGGACCAGCGCTTTGGCATCGATTTTCTTCGGCTTGGCATCGGCAGAGGCACTTTTACTGAATCCCACTTTGTTCGTTTTTTTCGTATGGGTATCGGGGACGAGACCGACAAAGGCCCCTCCGCAGACGAAGAGGACGTGAGAGGTGTTAAACAATACCGTTTCGGTGGTAGAGTTTTTACGGCTCCCTTTTACGGGAACGTACACTTCGGCACCCTCTAGGATTTTAAGCAACCCTTGTTGTACACCCTCTCCTGAGACATCGCGTCCCATCGTGGAGCTTTCACCTTTGCGGGCGATTTTGTCCACTTCATCGATGTAGATGATTCCCCTCTGAGCGAGTTCAATATCATAATTTGCCGCAGCAAGGAGGCGTGAGAGGATACTCTCAACGTCTTCACCGACATAACCCGCTTCGGTGAGGGCAGTCGCATCGGCGACGGCGAAGGGAACCTGCATGATCTTGGAGAGTGATTTAGCGAGGAGTGTTTTACCGCTTCCCGTAGGCCCTACCAACATGATATTCGATTTTTCCAACTCGACGTTGTTATAAATCGGATTTTCAATCCGTTTGTAGTGATTGTAGAGGGCGACGGCGAGGACTTTTTTCGCATCTTCTTGACCGATGATGTATTTATTCAGAAACTCGACGATTTTCTCAGGGGTCGGGAGCTGTTGCTGCATTGCGGAGCGTTGCTCGTAGCGTACCTCTTTTTGGAGTATGCTAGAACAGGTCGTGACACACTCATTACAGATATGGGTTGTCTCCGAGGAGAACATTTTTTTCACTTCGCTTTGTTTTCTTCCACAAAACGAACAGGTTTTTTCGGTACTCATCAAACATCCTTTGGAGTAAATTTGGTGAGGATCGTATCGGCAAGACCGAATGCGATCGCTTCATGCGCTTCCATGTAATTGTCACGGTCGGACTCTTTTTCGATTACTTTGGCACTTTTGCCCGTAGCATTTGCTAGGATTACATAAAGGCGGCGTTTGAGGTTAAGGATATGCTTCGTATGAATCTCGATATCGCTCGCTTGACCCGAATAGCCACCGAGAGGCTGATGGATCATCACTTCTGCGTTCGGGAGCATGTAGCGATGCCCGTTCTCTCCGCACGTAAAGAGTACCGCCGCCATTGATGCGACCAATCCCATCGCATAGGTATGGACAGGGGCATTGATGAGATTCATCGTATCGAGTATCGCTAATCCCGCCATCACAGAACCGCCCGGTGAGCTGATATACATGTGAATCGGTTCCTCCGGATCCATAGCTTCGAGATAAAGCAGCTGAGAGACGATAATCCCCATCATATGATCATCGATTGCTTCGGTAATGACGATAACACGGTCACCCAAAAGTTTGGAAAAGAGGTCGAAATAACGCTCTCCACGCGGTGAAACATCTTTAACGGTCGGAATAAACGGCATGATAATCTCCTTTTATACAAATGCTTTAATGAATTCAGGTAACGACATAGGGATCACTTCAAGGTTATGTTTTTCGATGAACTTTTTCTCTTTTTTACCCAGTTCTTTGTCGGTAATAACATAGCCCCCTTCGAGATCGAGCGTGAGTTCGTTAGCAACCATACGGTCGGTGTCACGATCAAATGAGGTTCCTAAAAAGAGGTATTTTTTGGTTTTTCGATAGGTTTTTAGCACTTTCGGTACGGCAAATCCCCCCATCGCTTCGGTGAGCCAATCAACATAGTCGGCATCGGAGATAACGAAGGTCGGATTCGGTAGAGGTGAACCCATCGGTTTAAAGAGAATTTTCTCAGCATTGTCGAGAACTTCATCATCGACAAGAAAATATTTTTGGTTTTCAACATCGTATTCGTACACTTCATATCGGTTTAGATCACCCATAATACGTGATTTTCCGATGATGAGACAGTGCGGCGTGAATGCCAAAAGTTCTTGGAATTTCGTATCGCGGTTCGTATCGACGATGTAGCGCGGAGACATATCGACAATCGCTTTGTGCAGCGGTGTCGGATCAAAGGGTTTAGTATAGATATGGTTGATAAGTTGTGTCATAAACTCTACGCCGCGACGTTGTTCTAAATGCATTGCGGCACGGGAGTATTCAAACATGAGTCGCGGTGACATTGCCCGCCCGCCGTTCATCGCCAAAATAAGGGAGTCGCTGTCATGCGGAACCGCTTCACCCTCTTTGGTCATTATCCCCTCAAATACGCCTAAACCGAAGTAGGGGATCGTGGTTTGGTTGCGTAATTCTTTCTTGATCGTTTCGAAAATAGTGTCCATTTTGATCCCTTTTGGAGCTTTTAATAAACTATTGCATTTTGCGTTCTTGTCATAAATAGGAGTAATTTAGTCTTATTTGTAGGATTGTGGGGATGAGTGGGTTGAAAGGGACAAAAATGTCACTTATTATTTACCCGTGGCACCCTTTTCCGGTATAGCAGTTTTGTGCGGCGGCAATTTTAACCAGTGCTTTGTCAAAACTAAACGGGGCATTGAGATCCTCTAGTATCTCATGATAAAACACCGCGCCGTCTTTAGAAATGACAAATAACGCTTTGGCAAACTCTCCGCCGAGTTCCCCCTCTGAGAGTCGAACACCGTAGTAATCACCGAACGCCTCATCATAATCGTAACCCACCAGCCACTCTTCTAAAGAGGGGAGTGAATGTTTGTTAGAAGCGACTACAAGCGCTTTGGTAATCCCCCCTAAAGCGTTGACATAAAGGAGTGAGTCAATATCGTGCAGTTGCGTAATGCACGTTTCCGTGATGAACGGTACTGCCAATATCAGTTGCGTTGCACCGTTTTGTCCGCCGATACGGAAAGTCTCGTCTGAACTCTTTTTAAGATCGACCCGTTCAGAAGCGTAGCCGACATCGAGCGGCATATCTTCGAGTTCTAAGAGGGCTGAGTTATACGTTATCTGCATTTGTAGCTCCTTTATGCGGGATGGACGTAGCGGAGGTGTTCGACGATTTCGGTACCGACGACGAAATGTTCAATCGCTTCGGCGGGAGTTTTGATAAACGGCGGAACTTTATGGAGTTTGATTCCGACATTTTTCATCGCATACAAGGTATTGAGGCAGTATTGATCGACAATGAGCGTATTACATTTTCCGATCACCTCAAGCAGCGCGTAATGCTCACTGATATGTTGAGGGTTTTGAGCTAAATCACTTTCGCATTCACAGGCCATCATCGTCGGATTTTTTACCATATCTCCTGCATGTCTTTCCCACGGGTTAAGCTTGGTTTCCAAATAACGGTATCGGATATCTTTACGGTCTCCGACTACTTCATAGAGGGAAAACATCGTGCAAGAACACGGGTTATAGTGGTAAACACTCTCTCGGGCATCCATTGGTATTGCAACGATCATGATTAAATCTCCTCAGGTATTACTAACAAATAATTGCATTTTTTGTTCTGATGACTAAAATGTCGGATTTTATATATAATTTACACATTAATACTAGAATTTCATATGCATTTTAATGGTACTATTAGTCATACAATGAGATGAGATGATAAACGGGAGGGAAAGTGCGGTTACTCAATCATCAATATGAAAATGAACGCATTCTCTCCTCGTTTATTGATACCTATATTGATTCATCAAAATCGGTTTTCATACAGCTTTTTAGTGGAAGTATTGATTTTTATCTGGTTCAATCGATTCTTGATCAGATAACACGTAAACTTCCAAATGCGGTACTTATCGGTGCAACGACAGCAGGTGAAATCATGAACGGTGTCATGAGTTCCAATAAAATTGTCCTAGCTTTTTCCCTTTTTGACGCGACTGAGATAAAAAGCCGCTATTTTCCCCTTGCCGATTTTGAAAGCGGAGTTTTGGCCGCTCGTGAGATGCTCAGTGATCGGAGCAAAGTATGTATTGCCTTTGGTGAAGGGTTACATGGAGACTCCGAATCGTTTCTAAATGGATTTACTTCGGTACGAAGCGACATAATTGTAGCCGGAGGAAATGCCGGAGATGATCTGACGTTTACCCACACCTCGATTATGCACCAGCACACGCTGTACGATCATGGTATTGTCGTTGCCGTATTGGAGAGCGATGTTTTACAGGTACATAACAATTATTCGATGAATTGGACCTCTATCGGTAAAGAGATGATAGTGACGCGGGCGGAACAAAATATTGTTTATGAGATTGATGGAAAAAGTGTTAAAGAGATTCATGCCCATTATCTCGGTGCCGAAGCCATTTCGCGAATTCCTGAAAGCGCAATTGCATTTCCTCTTATTAAAATACAAGACGGGGTGCGGATTGCAAGGTCGATGATCGGTCAGAATGATCTGGGCGGGTTTATGTACGCGGGGCATTTGCAAAATGGGGATAAAGTCCGTTTTGCTATCGGGAATATCGAAGAGATTTTGAATAATGCTGTCGAAATACGTAAATCTGTGAGTGCCAGACCCACCGAAGCAACGTATATCTATTCGTGTTCGGTACGCAAACACTTTTTAAAAGAGGAACTCAATTATGAGTTTTCTCTTATCAATGAAATAGCTCCAACGGCAGGTTTTTTTACATACGGGGAATTCTTCCATTCGCCTCACGGCAATCAATTCCTTAACATTACGACGACAACCCTTTCCTTGAGTGAATCGGATCTATTAGAATCTTCTGATCCGCTCAAAGGGGTTCGCTATTTACCGTATACGACATTGAAGTCTCTTACCCATTTGGTCAATGCGACTCAAAATGAGTTGGATGAGAGTATTAGAATTCTTGACCAGTATAAAATGGTATTGGATGAGAGTGCGATCGTCTCCAAAACGGATAAGAGAGGTATTATCACGTATGCCAATGATGCGTTTTGCAAAGTATCAGGATTTAGTCGTGAAGAGTTGATCGGAAAAGCGCACAATGTCGGACGGCATCCCGATAATCCGAAACAGCTTTTTAAAGATATGTGGAAAACGATCAAGTCGGGTAAAGTGTGGAAAGATACTTTTAAAAATCTTACTAAAGACGGAAAAGATTATTATGTCAAATCGGTTATTGCTCCGATTTTTGACGACGAGGGGAATATCATCGAGTATATTTCGGCGCGGAAAGATGTAACGGATTTGGTCAAAAAAGAGGAGATTATCCAGCGTCAGCTCAAAGACCCTCTGACCAATCTAAAAAATCGTACCGCGTTGCTGAATGATTTGGAAAGTGCGGGGGGTGATGTAACCTTAATGCTCCTTAATATTGATCGCTTTTCGACAATCAACGATTATTTCGGATATGAGATCGGGGATCAGCTACTGAAACTTTTTGCCGAACGTTTGCAAGAGACAGCAGGGCATGAGTATCTTTATCGTATTAGCGGTGATGAGTTTGTCATTATTTATGTCGGAAAAGCGTTTGATAATATTTTGCGCAAGCAGATGATTAGCTACCTCAACAAGCTGGAAAAATTTAAATACAATGTCGGAGGATACGATATCTCTCCCCATGTTTCGGCGGGAATTGCCCATGCGACCTATTCGGATGTCTATAATCTTGCCCATATGGCGTTTAAAGAGGCAAAAGAACAGCAGGCAAAATTAATTTTCTTCAATGACAATACGGCCTTAACCGAAAAAACCCGTAACAATATCTGGATGGTGAATAAAATCAAATCAGCCATCGAAGAAGATCGTATCATCCCTTATTTTCAGGGGATTGTCGATAACACTACCCGTCAAATCGTCAAATATGAAGCATTAATACGGTTAGTGGAGAGTAATGGAGCGGTACTTAGCCCTTATTGGTTTTTAGAACATGCGAAAAAATCAAAACTGTATGATATATTGACCCGTATTATGATCGAAAAAACGTTTGCCGTGTTTGAACATAATGCGTATGAATTTTCGCTCAATCTGACGGTACAGGATATTGTTACGGATGAGACGAGAGAATTTCTTTATCACATGCTGGAATCTTCATCGGCGGCGAAACGTGTGGTGTTTGAGATTGTCGAATCTGAAGGGATTGTTAATTATGAAGAGGTTATTGCCTTTATAAAAAGGGTAAAACAGTACGGATGTAAAATTGCGATTGATGATTTCGGGACAGGATATTCCAATTTCAGCTATTTGAGTAAGCTCGATGTCGATTACATTAAAATCGACGGTTCCCTCATTAAAAATATCAACCAAGATAACGATCACCTTTTTACAGTCGAGAGTATCCTATTTTTTGCTCATCGCAAAGGGATTAAGACCATTGCCGAGTTTGTTGAAGATGAATCAATTTTTGCAAAAATGGTGGAACTGGGGATTGACTACTCTCAAGGTTACCTTTTTTCTACCCCTCAAGCTACGATTAAAACATAATCGTTCTACCCATCCGTTACAATCCCTACAAAAACGTCGCTTTTTGTTGAATTCTCTATTTTAAAGCTATAGAACACGGTTTGCATTAACTCCATTAAGAAATGATTGCGTGCTGGATGAGGCAAAGGATCATTGGATTTTTTACTAAGGAGTTTAAAATGAGCTGTTCCTCTAGCGGTAACGAAGCTTTTATGCCTGATGACATCAAAGAGAAGATTCATAATCATCCATGCTATTCAGAAGGCGCACATCACCATTATGCCCGTATTCACGTAGCGGTAGCCCCTGCGTGTAATATTCAATGTAATTACTGTAATCGTAAATACGACTGTTCCAATGAATCTCGACCAGGGGTAACGTCTGAGCGTCTCAGCCCTGAAGAGGCAGCAAAAAAAGTATTGCTCGTTGGTGGTGAAGTACAGCGTATGAGTGTTTTAGGGATTGCAGGACCGGGAGATGCGTTAGCCAACCCTGGGAAGACGTTTGAGACATTCGGTTTAGTGCGTGAATTTGCACCGGATCTTAAATTGTGTCTCTCAACCAACGGTCTGGAACTCGCGACCTATATTGATGAAATGGTAGAACATAATATCGATCACATTACCGTTACAATCAACAGCGTTGATGAGACCGGAGAGATCGGAAGTCAAATTTATCCGTGGATTTTCTATAACAACAAACGCATTTATGGAAAAGAGGCGGCACAAATTCTCCTCGAACGTCAGCTAGAGGGGATGAAGAAATGTGTTGAAAAAGGGATTTTGATTAAAGCAAACTCGGTTCTAATTCCGGGAATTAATGACAAACATCTCCCTGAAGTCTCCAAAAAACTCAAAGAGATCGGTGTGTTTTTGCATAACATTATGCCGATCCTCTCTGAGCCTGAATTCGGAACTAAATTCGCTCTTGACGGTGTACCGAGTGCAACCGATCAAGAACAAATGGCGGTACAAGAAGCGTGCGGCATGGATATGAAACTCATGCAACACTGTCGTCAATGCCGTGCAGATGCTGTCGGACTGATCGGTGAAGATCGAGGAGCTGAATTTACGAAAGATACTTTCGCAGGTCTTAGTTTCGATGAACTCCAAATCAAATACGATCTTGAAGCGCGTCAAGCGGCTCAAGCAAAAATCGAAGAGTTCCGCTTCTTCCTCGATCAAGCAAATGAACGGGTTCGTAAAGAGAAAGAAGAACTCAGCTCTACGGGTGTAACTATCCTTGTCGCCGTCACGACGGCGGGTGAGGGGATGATTAATCAACACTTCGGAAGCGTTAAAGAGTTCCTTATCTATGAGGCAGGGGATAAGGGTATCCGTTTTATCCATCACCGTAAAGTCGATGTGGAGTATTGTGCGGGACCGGACGGTACCAATCCACTTGCTCCGATTTTGGAAAAACTTAAAGACGTGCAGCTAATTCTGACCGCAAAAATCGGTGGATGTCCACAAGATGATTTGAAATCGGCAGGAATTATCGCTGATCAAAGTTATGCGTATCAACCGATTGAAATTTCGGTACTTAAAGCGTCTCGTAAATATTTCGGTATGGATGAAAACGCGGAAGTGAATTAAGGAGCCTATCATGGCACTCATAAACGATACCACATTACGTGATGGGGAACAAGCTCCTTACGTCGCGTTTAATACTCAAGAGAAACTTCGTATTGCGACGCTATTGGATGCGTGCGGTGCGGATGAACTTGAAATCGGTATTGCCGCAATGGGTGTCAAAGAGCGTGAAGATATTAAAGAGCTGTTGGCTTTGGGTCTGAATGCGCGCATGATGACATGGAACCGAATGAAAATGGAAGATTTAGACGCTTCGCTTTCGTGCGGTGTCAAAGCCGTAGACCTTTCGATTCCAATCTCCGATATTTTGATCGATGTTAAATTCGGCGGAAGTAAGCTTAAAGTTTTACATGAACTTGAACAAGTCGTTTCTACTGCATCGCGGGAGGGGTTGTTCATTTGCATCGGCGGTGAAGACAGCTCTCGCGGAAACCCTGCATTTATCCGTGAGGTGATGGAACTTTCACGAGAGTGTGGAGCATCACGATTTCGCTATTGTGACACAATCGGTATCATGACACCGACACAAACCTATACGGTTATCAAATCATTGTGTGATCTTAACCTCCTCCCTATTGAAATGCACACACATAATGATTTTGGTTTAGCGAACGCTAATGCCCTCAGCGGCATCGATGCCGGAGCAACAGGATTGAATACCACTGTAATCGGATTGGGTGAACGGGCAGGAAACGCTTCGTTTGAGCAAATCCTTATGGCACTCAAACACCTCTACGGAGAATCACGAAGTATTGATCCGATCTTGCTTCGTGATCTTGTACAAAGCGTTGCTTGCGCGGCCAATATCAATTTAGCCTCGAATGCCCCTATTGTTGGGGAACGAATCTTCGCACATGAGAGTGGAATCCATGCCGATGGGATGATGAAAGATTCCCATGCGTATGAGCCCTACGAAGCGAGCGAAGTGGGATTAGAAAGTTCTTATCCGATCGGAAAACACTCCGGAAGTGCGACGATACGGTACCATTTGGCACGTATGGGTATCAGTGCCGATAACTCTATTTTAGGTGATCTTCTTCCGAAAATACGTGAAATTGTCACTTCACGCAAACGTGTTTTAGAGATTGCTGAACTGAAATCTCTTTATCAGGACGCGGTATGTATATAGGATGGCTCAAATACGCAGATGTAGCTGAATTGACCAAAATTTCGGAAGAGACGGGTTGGCTTCTGGATGGATATCATGTCAAACTGATGATGATGCACGCTCCGCATTTGTGTTACGGTGCGTATGAAGATGGTGTCTTAATCGGAGCGGTGATGGCGATAGAGTTTGAAACTTCCGCTATGATCAAGTATTTTATGGTGAAACCGACCCACCAAAAACAAGGGATCGGAAGACGTCTTTTTAATACCCTTTTCGGTGCTTTAAAAGAGGAACACCCTTCGTTGTATCTTCATGCCAATCCTGCATTGGAATCTTTTTTTCAAAGCTACGGTTTTAAAAGTGTAATGGAAGTAGGGCGCTTTTTGAATGTCGGTAAAGTACCTCCGTTTAGCTTTACCAATGCTCAAGCAAAAGAGCTTGACGGCGGAAATTTCGATGCGATGATCCGACGCATCGACGCAGAAACATTCGGTGAAGATCGGATGAGCTTTATGATGGATGAGATGGAGCGTAACAGTTCGCTCAAATTTGCCCTCCCGAACTCCTTTCAACACTCGAGTGTTATCAATGCGCGAGGTGTTTATCTCGGACCGTGGCAGTGCCGCGAGGGATATGAAGAGGAAGCGGAGAAAATGATGCAGGGTGTTCTCTACTTTCGAGGACTTAAAAAGGTACTTGCCGATGTTCCTTTGGGAAATAAAAGTGCCGTTGCGTTATTTGAGAAATACCATTTTCAGCAAAAAGGGACATTTTTACATATGTGCTACGGAGTAGAGCGTACCCTTAAATTCGAAAATATCTACGCATTTTCTTTGTGAATAAAATTTGCATTCAATACTAAAAAAAGGGGTCTATTATGTCCGATATGACGGAAGCAGAACATAAAAAAGAGTTAGCAAAACTTAAACGTTTAGCGGTTGAAATTGCATCAGAAATTCATGATATTGTTGAAGATACAGTATGGACAAATCATGTTAAAATGCCTGAATTAGCTGAAAAACTTTATAATGCGGTTGAAACGGCAAATAAGTATAAGGCAGAACATTCCCTCTAAGGGGTAGATTATGGCTACGAAAGAAGAAGTATTAGCGCTTGAAGTGTGTGAATGCGGCAACAAGAACGTTGCCGAAGCCATTAAAATTTTTCAAGAAACTTCACTTCCCTATAAAAAAGCGAAAAAACTCGTCACAGAGTGTGACAAGAGCTGTTGTCGTGCAGCCCTTCTCAGACTTTTTGATATGTCTTATTTCGGTAAATTCGATTACGATGAGATAGAGCGTTTGATTCAACTGCGTCATGATAAGTTAGGTGAGATTTTGGAACAGATGAAAACAGGGCGATGATGATCCGTCGGGCTATTTTTGATGATATTCCTGTGATGACAGCTCTTTTAGGTGAACTTTTTACCATTGAAGATGATTTTATTATCGATGCTGAGAAACAATCTCGGGCCTTAGCGTTACTACTCGAGAACCATGAGGCAATAGTTTTGGTTAGTGTTGTGGATGAGGCAGTCGTCGGCATGATTACTGTGCAGATCCTTATATCGACAGCGATCGGAGAGAAAGTCGGATTAATAGAGGACTTTGTGATTAGCGAAAAATATCGCGGAGCGGGGATCGGAAAAGAGCTGTTGAACGCGTTGATTTTAGCATCTCAGAAAGAGGGGTTGAAACGTTTGGCTCTTGGCGCCGATCATCGAAATCATAGGGCTATCGCTTTTTACCAAAAACAGGGGTTTGACACCAGCCACATGGGACTGATGTACCGAAAAGTATTAAATTAGAAGTTATAGTTCAGACGGACAAGGAGACGGTCAAAGCTGCCGTCATCCTGCGTACCTGAATTATCAAACGTGTTCTTGTTCTTATCGTCGATCATGGCATAACTCACTTCGGCACTGAGGGCTTCATTCACTTCATAGGCCGCGATAAGATCGATCTCTTTGATTTTCATATCTCTAGGGGTACTTTTAAAACTTCCGTATAAAGCGGTAAAGCTTAATCCCTCAACTCCCGCTTTCGCCATATCAAGTTCTGCACTGAGCTGATACGCTTTCACATCTTGGTACTCGGCAATCGTCATCTCTTCCATAGAGGTAAGGTACGGTCCGCCGCCGAAACCGTTACTGATCGTTTTACCTTGATTGTTTGATGCTTTGTTATATGCCGCACCGAGTGTGAGCATATCCAGTGTCATGTTGGCTCCGATTCCGTAAACACTCCCGTCAACATTGGATGCGATGTTGTAAAGACCGGTATTCTCATCAAACGCATCGTTCTCTTCACTGAAGTTGGCGTATTGTCCTACCAACTCCAACCCTACCGTTTCACTAAAAGCGATTGCATAGGTAGCATCCCCATAGAAAGCATTGGCAAGTTTATCGATACTGTAGTACCACGCTTGAAGGGTAAGGTTCTCAACACTCTCATTCACGATACCGGCAACCGCTACCCCTTGGCTCTCTTCACCCGCGAAGCGTTTGAATTTAGAGATATCGCTCCCGGAATCGTATCCTGACCAACGCGTCACGTATCCGCCGATCAGGGTTGTGTTCTCAATACCGCTATAAGTAGCGATAGCCGCTTCAAAAGAGTTTGGATGCATACGGATATCATCGGTATCGGCAAACGGTGTATCGATGAGCTGACGTCCGACGCGGAGGTTTAAATCGTTAATCGTATAATCAAGATACGCTTCACCCATATACGCATACGATTTTCTATCGGCAGCAAAAAGATCGGTGGTAGATTTAGTATTTTCTCCCGTAGCCGGATGGATCTTTTGGCTGACGTAAGCCGCAGCACCCAGTTTCAATCCGTTCCAATCGGCAGTCTCATATTTCAAGATACCTCCGATAGAGGTTCCGTAGGTATCGGTATCGACTTTATTATCCTGATCAACATATGCCGCTCGAATCACGCCGCTCGCTTTCCCCGCTACGAACGCCTCATCGATACTCGATGCACTCATCGCAACTACTGCAGCCATACTCAGTACTATTGTTTTTTTCATTATAAACTCTCCTTTTTTTGCTTATCAACACATTTCATTATTTTGATTTGCATTATTAAAATCTTCCGTAATGATAATGACTCTCGACTTATAGCAAGCTTAATAATGATAACACTTTTCATTATTATTCATAAACTCTTTCAGCAGGGTTTGGTTATAATTTATAGATTAAAAAGAGAGTATGGAGTTTTTATGCAATTTTTATGGCGTTCTACCAGTCATTTCAACCTTGCCAACTTAGTAACGATGGCAAATATCACCTGCGGATTGCTGGCGACTTACTTCATTACCCAAAATCAGTTTATGATTGCCGTTATCCTCGCATGGATGGGGGGAGCGTTTGACATCATCGACGGCAAAATTGCTCGTAAGTTCGGCCTCTCAAACGAGTTCGGCGTACAACTCGACTCTTTTGCCGATTTTCTCAGCTTCGTCCTTGTACCGACTTTCTTTATTTTCCAGTCGGTTTATACTGATCTCACGGGATTGCCGCTCATCATCGCTTCAATCGCTTCCATCTATTATGTCATCAGCGGTTTACGCCGTCTAATCCAGTTTAACATCAACACCGATGCGGGGGAAGTTGCAAAACATTTTACGGGTGTGCCGACTCCGCTTGGGGCTATTTTACTTTGGCTCGTATGGCTGGGATCGGGATTTATCGGATGGATGGGGGTACTTGCCCTGATGATACTCATCGGAGCCTTGTTAAACTCTAAAGTGAAGATTCCGCACCTATAAAAGAATCTCTTCTTCCTCTTCGGTATCGGTTACCGAAGAGGGAAGCAATTTCTTCGGCTTCAATCCCAGTTTCCTCATCGACTCCACACGGCGGATCAAATTCCCTTTTCCAGTTGAGAGCTTATTCATCGCCCCCTCATAGCTTTTTTGGGTACGTCCGATTTGCTCGCCGATCTTCTCCATATCCTCGACAAATGCCACCAGTTTCTCATACAACGCTTCGGCCGATTCAGCTATCGCTTTAGCATTGCGTTCTTGATACTCGCTTCGCCAAATATGCTCGATGGTACGGAGAGTTACGAGCAATGTCGAAGGGGAAACAACAACGATGTTTTGCTCATACGCCGTTTTAAAGAACGTATTGTCCTGCTCCAGTGCGAGCAAAAATGCCCCCTCAATCGGCATAAAAAGGAGGACAAAATCGAGAGTTCGAACGCCGCTTAGCTGCTCATACCGTTTGCCGCTGAGTCCTTTTATATGGGCGTGAATGGAGAGGAGATGCTGTTTAAGTGCATGGGAACGTTCCTCATCGCTCTCTGCCCGAATAAACGCATCATAAGCCACCAACGAGACTTTGGAGTCAATGATTATATCTTTGTTCTGAGGTAAATGGACGATGACGTCGGGACGGAACTTTTTCCCCTCTTCATCGCTGTAGGTATTTTGAGTTTCATACTCGTGCCCCTCACGCAGTCCCGATTCTTCGAGTATCCGCTCTAGTACGATCTCTCCCCAGTTTCCTTGAGTTTTGTTCTCCCCCTTGAGCGCTTGGGTGAGGTTGATCGCATCTTGGCTGAGCCGTTCGTTGAGGGTTTTGAGGCGGAGGATTTCGTCTTTTATACTTTGGCGTTCTTTCGCATCGTGGATAAACTGCTCTTTGCTCTGGGTCGCGAATTGGGCGATTTGTTCGCGAAACGGTTTGAGGAGCAAATCAAGCCCTTTGGTATGCGCTTCATCAAACGTTTTCGCTTTTTGTTCAAAAATTTGTGCCGCAAGTTGTTCAAACTGCACCTTCATCTGCACTTTTGCTTCATCTAAAAGGCGAATCTTTTCTTCGAAAGAGCGTGAGGATTCCTCATGACGGGTATGCAGCACCGCGTAATCCCGTTCTAACGAATGGTACTCTTGTAAAGTCGTCTCCAATTGCGTTTGTATTTTTGATTTTAGCATCTGCTCTTGGGCATACAACTCTTGCAGCTGTAGCGCACGTGCTTCAAGTAGAGCGTAATGTTGGCGGGATTGGTTCCACATCCATGCAAATGTTCCGGCCGCCGCGAGGGTTATAAGGGTTGTTATTTCATACATCATAAAAGCGATTATAACTTAGCTCAGCTAAGAGGTTAAAAAGATGGCATTTTGTAAGATACGGCATGAAAATTTCAAACAATGCCTCCTGCCCCTGTCACAGCGGTGAAAAATACAAAAAATGCTGCCTTCCTTATCATAAAGGTATACTCCCCTCCAATGCCCTGCGTCTTATGCGTTCACGCTACAGCGCGTTTTCTCTTTCATTAGCCGAGTATATTATGGCAACCACCCATCCGAACAACCCTGATTACACAGAGGATAAAGAGTATTGGAGAAAAAGCATTTTGGATTTCTCTCAAAATACTCAGTTTATCGGATTAAACATCAATACATTTATTGATGGAGACGCAGAAGCCTTTGTCACGTTTGAAGCGAGGCTCGATAGCGGTATTCTGAAAGAGAAAAGCCGCTTTTTAAAAGAAAAGGGAAAATGGCTTTATGAGAGCGGAGAGTTTATTTAAGCGGATTTCCGTTAATAACAAGACGAAATCCAATATCGTTAGAAATCAAATCGGGACGTGAATACCCTCGAAATGCACTGCGCAGACACAAATAACCCGTTTTATAGCTTCCGCCGCGGCGTACTTTAAACGATTCCCCCTCTGCTCCGCCGATGCGTGGACTTCCATCACTCGGGGCGCCGTTGTAATTGGCGAAAAAGTCATCTTCGCACCACTCCCATACGTTCCCCAAAAGTGCGTGAACCCCTAATCGATTCGGAAGTTTACCGTCTACCACCGCCGTTTTGCCGTTCGAGCTGTACTCATAGATCGCATAATCATCGAGCATGGCTTCCGAATCGCCGAAAGAGAAACGGGTATTGCCCCCTGCTTTGGTAACGTATTCCCACTGTGCTTCGGTCGGCAATGCATAAAAGCGGGTTTTCCCCTCGTAACGGTTGAGCAGTTCCACATACGCTTTAGCATCAAACCAACTCACCTGTTCCACCGGATGGCGGCGAGAGCTCTCCTCTTCAACTTTATCGTTCTTAAAATAAGAGGGATTGACACGGGTCAGTTTAAAATACTGTTCTTGGGTCACCGGATATTTGGCAATCCAAAATCCGCTTAATTTTACGGGATGGTCGGGAGACTCTACATCTCCTCCTTCATTGTACTGCGGGTTACGACCCATCATGTACTCTCCCCCATCTATGTAGAGAAACTCCATACCGATCGAATTGGTAAAATCTCTTGGAGTCTCTACGGCTGATGCCGTCGGAGTTTCTTCGGTTTTCTTTTTAAAAAAATCGAGCAAAGTGAACCTTTTAAAATATGTTGATAGCTTTTTCTAAAACAGACATAGCAAAAACCGTTCACATCTTTATTGCGAATCGATCATTTTTCGATATTTGCGATAAAATCTTTTACATGAAAATCTTGCTGATGTTCCTTTTGCTTCTATCCCCTCTTGCCGGCGAAGAGATTGAACTCTACGCAACCCTAGGAATGGTATCGCACCATTTCGGCACTACTGAGAGCGGCAAGAAATACAATGAAGACCATAACGCCTTCGGTGCGGAAGCGGTGCTTGATCAACGCTATACCCTCGCCTACTTACATTTTATAAACTCCCGTGATAAAACTACTGACATCATCGGTATAGGATACCGTTACGATGTGTATAATGATTTTGGGATTTACGGTGTAGTCGGCTATCAAAGAGGATATTGTTTTGATGGGTTGCAATCGGTCGAGTGTACGGAGGGAAAAGACAATACGAATATTGCCTTTATGCCGATGCTCTATTACCGCCATAAATATTTTATCCTCGACTTTATTACGCAAGGAAGTATGGTTGCACTTAAATTAAATCTGAAGCTTTTTTAACAAATCTCTTTAGAAAAATTACCTTTCTTGACAACGCGCCAAGCGATAGTTTATAATGTCGGAACAAAACAATGACCTGTCAATGACATCTCACCTAAAACTCGCCGATTAAATCCACACACTTTAAGGCATTCCACGCATGAGCGATACCGCAAAAACTCCTCGAAATAACTCGAAAAACCGTACCCATATACCGGTTGACGGATTCACGATTGAAGCCCTACGTACTAAAAAACTGGAAGATCTCCTCGAGATCGCTACCTCTTTAAGTATTGAAGACCCGAATGAACTCAAACGTCAGGATTTGATTTTTGAAATTCTCAAAACACAAGTTCAACAGGGGGGATTCATCCTCTTCACCGGAATCTTGGAGATTATGCAAGACGGCTACGGCTTCTTGCGTGCGGTAGACCAAAGCTTCAGCGATTCCATGCACGATGCATACGTCTCCAGCACCCAAATCCGCCGCTTTGCTCTACGTAATGGGGATATCGTTACGGGACAAGTCCGTGCACCGAAAGATCAAGAGCGTTATTATGCCCTTCTCAAAGTCGAAGCAATCAATTACCTCCCTCCCGAAGAGTCTAAAAAACGTCCCCTCTTTGAAAACCTCACTCCGCTCTATGCGTTAGAGCAGATCAAACTCGAATACCAACCGACGAAACTTACCGGCCGAATGATGGATTTGTTCGCCCCTATCGGTAAAGGACAGCGCGGATTGATCGTCGCACCTCCACGCTCGGGTAAAACAGAGCTGATGAAAGAGATCGCCCACGGTATCACCAACAACCATCCCGAAATCGAACTGATGGTTCTTCTCGTTGACGAACGCCCCGAAGAGGTTACTGATATGGAACGCTCCGTCAAAGGGGAAGTCTACAGTTCAACGTTTGATGAACCGGCAAAAAACCACGTCAAAGTTGCTGAAATGGTAATCGAACGTGCCAAACGTCGCGTCGAACTCGGCAAAGACGTCGTGATCCTCCTCGACTCGATCACCCGCCTTGCCCGTGCGTACAATACCGTAACGCCGAGTTCGGGAAAAGTCCTCTCGGGTGGGGTCGATGCCAACGCATTGCACAAACCGAAACGATTCTTCGGTGCGGCGCGTAACATCGAAAACGGCGGAAGTTTGACCATTATTGCTACCGCCCTTGTCGAAACGGGAAGCCGTATGGATGAAGTTATTTTTGAAGAGTTTAAAGGGACGGGGAACTCCGAAATTGTCCTCAGCCGTAAAATCTCCGATCGCCGTATCTTCCCGGCTATCGATATTCTCAAATCGGGAACCCGCAAAGAGGAGCTCCTCCTCGGACCGGATGTGTTACAAAAAGTATTTGTCCTTCGTTCTATGTTGCACAAACAAGAGGATGAAGTCGAAGCCCTCCGCTTCCTCTATAACACCATGCTCAAAAGCAAATCGAATATCGAGTTTCTTGATAGCATGAACGAGTCGACCAAATAAGATGAGAGTCGGCGTCTTTGATAGCGGTGTCGGGGGGTTAAGCGTCGTCAAATCGCTGTTGGAACATAAGCTCTTTGAAGAGATTATCTACTTCGGCGATACCGCCCGCGTCCCCTACGGCGTCAAAGATCAAAACACCATCATCCGCTACTCGCTCGAAGCCCTCGAATTTTTTAAAAACTTTGAAATCGATCTCCTCATCACCGCATGCAATACCGTCAGCGCCTATGCTCTCGATGAGATGAGAGAACACAGTCACTGCGACGTTATCGGAGTGGTCGATCCTGGGGTACTGGCGCTTAAAAATGCCATCCCCTCCACCGAGGCCAATATCCTCATTCTAGGGACCAAAGCAACCGTCAAATCAAGAGCCTATGAAAAAAAGCTGCACGAATTGGGATACAAAAATCTCAGCGCCATCGCGACCTCTTTGCTCGTTCCGATCGTCGAAGAGGGGCTGTACGAGGGTGAAGTGCTCCAAAGCACCCTTCGCCACTATTTTCGTGACTTGGATAAAACACCCGATGCGATTATCCTCGGATGTACCCATTTTCCGTTAGTCGCCCGTGCGATTGACAACTATTTCGAGGGGAAAAGCTCCCTTATCCACTCCGGTGAAGCGATTGTCGAATATCTGGAGAGCCATTACGATTTTACGAAGCGTTTTGAAAATACAAGCCTTAAATTTTTTGCCTCCGAAAATCCCGAAGGGCTTCGCCGCGTCGCAAAAGAGTGGCTAGCCCTATAATATAATTTTTACCCTAAGCACGGTAAACTTTATCACTCAGAATCAAAGAGGTCTCCATTGAGCACATCCGAAGTACTAGCACTTAAATACCGCCCTCGACGTTTTGAAGAGCTGATCGGTCAAGAGAGTATCTCTCAAACCCTCTCTCTCGCACTTGATTCGGGACGGCTCTCTCATGCCTACCTTTTCTCAGGACTTCGCGGTTCGGGAAAAACCTCTACGGCACGAATTTTTGCGAAATCACTTATTTGCGAAAACGGCCCCACTTCCAGCCCGTGCGATGTATGTAGCCACTGTGTCATGGCAAACGAAGGGCGTCATATCGACATTATCGAGATGGATGCGGCCTCCAGCCGTAAAATCGACGATATCCGCGACCTGATCGAGCACACTAAATACCGTCCGGCCAGTGCCAAGGTCAAAATCTTTATCATCGACGAAGTACATATGCTCACCAAAGAGGCACACAATGCTCTCCTCAAAACCCTCGAAGAGCCACCTGAATATGTCAAATTTATCCTCGCAACGACCGATCCGCTGAAACTGCCGCCGACGATTCTCAGCCGTACGCAACATTTTCGGTTCAAACGGATCAGCCATCCGAATATCGTCCACCATCTCAGCCATATTCTTCATCTCGAAAATATTGAGTACCAGGCCGAAGCACTTGATATTCTCGCCCGCAGCGGTTCAGGAAGTTTGCGCGACACCCTCACCCTCATGGATCAGGCGATCATCTACTCCAAAGGGTTCGTGGACGTTAAAACCGTTGCCGATATGTTGGGGCTTCTCGATCCCGATTATATCAGCCGTCTTTTTGATGCTATTTTTGCCAAAGACCGCACAAGCCTCATATCAATGCTTCAAGAACTCGAAGCGTATGAGTCGGAAATGGTCGTCGATGAACTAATCGCCTATCTCAAAGAGCGGCTGTATGAGGGGGATCACCGTTTCAGTCCTCTGGTTATCGAGCGGTTTTTTCGAATCTTGAGCGATGCCAAAACCCTTTTTGCGATCAATGCCGACGGCGGATTTGTGGTGAGCCTCGTACTCTTTAAAATGATTGAAGCGCTCAAAATCAAAGAGATTGATGAGATGATCGAGTCTCTCGAATCCCGTGTTACCCATATACCGACAAAAACACCTATCGCCGTAAATGTCAGCGAAACACCAACCATTCATGTTACCCCCACACCCCCTGCGGTAAAATCCCCTTACGAGCAATTATGTGAACGTATTAGTGATCGAAGCGGTGAACTGGGAGTCTGTTTTAAAAATAACGTCCAATTCCTCTCTTTTGAAGAGGATACTCTAACCTGGGAAAGTTGTGCCGAAGGTGAAGACAAAGAGCTCCTCAAAAACAGTTTCGGGATCATCCGCCAATTTGTCCGAGAGATTTACGGAGTCACTACCCAGATTAAATCTCAAGCGTGTACCAAAACAGCCGAAGAGATTTCCCCTCCGCCTCCTCTTGAAGAGATCACTACCCTCGAACCGATTCCTGAACCCGCGTCGATGGTCGAAGAGGCTGAAATCGGCGTAGGAAGCTGTGTAAGCGCGTGTGATGAAACCAGTATAAAAGAGTTTGATGGCGGCGATGTCCTCAAAGAGCCGATGATTCAAAAAGCGGCGGAGCTGTTCGAAGCAACCAAAATTACGGTGCAATCTAAAGTTTAATAACTTTCCTTGCTATTAAGTTTTTTTTCAGCTACAATACCCTTACAGAAAGATGATTTAGAGTTTCATCTTTGGTTTGCTTTTTATTGAAGACCTTTTAGTTAACAGTACGATCTACCATAAGAATACTCCACTTTATATTTTCGACCACCTCGGCAACGAAGTGTATAACAACACAAAGGGTTTACTATGGCAGACGTACTAAACGGAACCGTTAAATGGTTCAACAGCGAAAAAGGTTTTGGATTTATCCAACAAGATAACGGCGGCAAAGATGTATTCGTACATTTCCGTCAAATCAACAGCACTGGCTATGGCCGTGTTTCTCTTGACGAAGGTCAAAAAGTGACTTACACAGTAGGTCAAGGTGACAAAGGTCCACAAGCAGAAAACGTTACAGCTCTGTAACTTCCTCTTGGGCAGATTTTTTCTGCCCATCTTCTCCTCAAATCATTTTACTAAGACACTATCAGGTGTTTTTCCAAGCCGATTTTAAAGGACCCCCATGGAAAGCAAAGAAGCCGTTTTGAGCGCATTAAAAGAAGGTAAAAAGCTTACCAGTAACGTTACAGGGTTACAATACACCCTTATCGGCGGTCAACTTCACGCCCGCAACAGTGAAAAAACCGACTGGCACGAAAGTGAACTCAGTTTCGACAATCCTCCCTCGTGGCTAAACCTTCGCGCGTAAGCGCAAGGTCTTTATGCCCTCACCTTTACGATTCCGTTATCAAACCCTCGAATTTATCAACGCTGACATCCACGTCCGAACCCTCAGAGATACCCAACAATATTACGATACCGACGATATGGCACACAACCTCGGAATATCCTCCGCATCATGGCCGCTGTTCGGCGTGATCTGGGATTCGAGTAAAATTCTCGCCCATCTGATGAGCGACTTCGATATTACGGGAAAACGGATTTTAGAGGTGGGCTGCGGTATCGGTTTGGCGAGCCTTGTTCTCAACCACCGAGCGGCCGATATCACCGCTACCGATTACCACCCCGAAGCAAAACGGTTCATGGATGAAAATGTCCGTATTAATAATGACAAACTCATCCCTTTTATCCGTACCGGATGGGGAGATTTAGACGATACGCTGGGTGAATTCGATCTTATTATCGGAAGTGACCTTCTGTATGAGAGAGACCACATCAACCTTTTAGCGGGATTTATTGATCGTCATACGAAACCCTCATGCGAAGTGATCATTGTCGATCCGGGGCGTGGCAACCACTCCCATTTCAGTAAAAAAATGGTCACTCTCGATTTCTCCCATACTCAGAGCAAACCGCTGAATACTACTTACCTTACTCTCCCTTTTAAAGGGCAGCTTCTCCGTTATGTCCGTTAAGAAGCAGCCGTGAGAGTAGTATAACTATTTAATGTCGAGTTTTAAATCAGGGTATTTTTCATGAAACACACGTTCGCTCTCATCGGTCAGTTTCGTCCCCTCGATAATATCTTTATTCCCTTGTTCAATCTCATTTTTACCCGTCGTGATATCTTTATCACCTGATTTAACCAGTTCTTCACCATGTTTGACCAATTTTTCACCTGATTTTTTTAAGGCCAACCCCTTATCCCAATTTTTAGCTATCTCTTTTTGATCTATACCTGTTGCTTTTTCATCTGCGGCATGCATACGCATAAAATCACCCGTAGTAGGAGCTTTTGCAGTACATCCAGCGAGAACTGTCATTGCAACAACGACAGTACTTATCATTTTAAATCTTTTCATAATTATTCCTTATATTTTCTATTGTGATTTCTCACTGAATTCAGTCTATCCCAGCAAGATCACTTAAATACTTTATATTGCAACTATCCATTTTTATTTATATTTCATTAATAAATAGAATTATTATTATTAATTTTATTTATTTATATGTCATGAAGTTGTCCGGTTGTACTCTGTTATCAAATATGTATTGGTTTATTACTGAATAAACTAAAATAGCATAACGTCTAGCACTGACGCGTAATATTAGAGCTGCAGACATTGGTCTGCATCATTTACGACACGCTAAAGAAGAAAACATGCTTGAAACTATTGCAATCCTTCTCATTGTCCTCTGGGCATTCGGCTTTGTCTCTTCCTATACAATGGGTGGCTTTATCCATATTCTTTTAGTTATTGCGGTTGTGGTACTTCTCATTCGTATCATTCAGGGACGAAAACTATAAATCCCACATTCTTAAAAATAGAGGGAGTCTGTCATAGGGTTAATATTGATGCTGATACACGAAAAGCATAGTATGTCGGCGCTAACTTTTGTTTTTAATTCTCTCATTTTTTAACTCTCCTATGCTACCCTTTCGTACTTAACCATTACGAGGCGACTATGTATCTGCACAAACGTATCGAAACCATCGAAGCAACTCCCCAAAAAGCGGGAAAAGGGGTTAGTATGAAAATGCTCCTTTCCCCAGATGAATCCCCCAATTTCGCTATGCGTAACTTTACCATCGCCGCAGGGGGTCATATGCCGCTGCATACCAACACGGTTGAGCATGAACAATACGTCCTCGGCGGTCGGGCGCGTGTCGTGATCGGGG
>Ga0074197_1000330_pt1 | contig 47373 bp, 39 predicted proteins | sample EPASupsiteSAE305_FD_64526 | JGI IMG/M metagenome (GOLD analysis project Ga0074197, IMG submission 64526) | Bioremediated contaminated groundwater microbial communities from EPA Superfund site, New Mexico - SAE3-05 reassembly with SPADES | ecosystem: Environmental > Aquatic > Deep subsurface >...
TCCTCGATAACCACGACACCGGCCCCTCGACCGGCGGCGGACAGAGCCACTGGCCCTTCCCCTCGGACAGGATCATGCAGGGCTACGCCTACATACTCACGCATCCCGGCATACCCTGCGTCTACTGGCCCCACTTCTTCGACTGGGGACAGGATATTAAGTCCCAGATAACCGCCCTCGTCAAGTTCCGCAAGGCCAAGGGCATAACCAGCACGGCAACTGTGAACATACTGGTTGCAGACAATTCCAGATACGCCGCCCAGATAAACAACAACGTGGTCATGAAGATTGGCCCCGGCGACTATAACCCCGGAGCGGGGTGGACGCTGGCCCTCTCCGGCAAGGATTACGCTGTCTGGAGCAGATAGGCTTTGAACAAACACAAGCCCCGCCGTCAGCGGCGGGGCTTTTTTATAGAATCAGGGCAGGGGAATACGGAAGCGTCACCGGACCGGGAGGATTTTCAATGCGCACAATTATCATATCAGCCGCGCTGATCGGGGCCATTGCGGGCTCCGCCAGGGCGGATTTCGCGCCCATACAAAGTTTTTCGTCGCAAAAGAAGGAAGCAACTATTGATTTCTGCCGCAAGGGCAAAATCCTTCTCTACAAGGGCGACTGCGATACCCAGCAGGGCACTCCCGCCGCGGAGCGGGTGAGCAGGACGGCATGCGCTGAATCCTCCGCCATACTCACGGAAACGCTGGGCAGCCTGTACCCCAACGCGGAAGTGTCGGCTATGGACGGGGGCGCGCCGGAGGATGTGGGCAAATCCATATCCGGCCTGCAGGTAATAGGCTTCGCCTTCATCGGCAAGGGCAAGGTGGACGGGGGTTTCATGCTGTCGCAGGAAGACATCATGTACCCGGAACCGCTCATGTGCCCGGCGGTGGATTTTTTCGCGGGCCTCTACTCCTACAGCAAATATTCCAAACCCTTCCCCGCCCCGAAAAACATGAGGAAAAACGTCATAGCCCGCTACGAAGTGCTGACGGATATCGGCCGGACCTATCAGGAATCCTGGCCGGCGGTATGCAAGCCTAAAATGAGCTTCGTATACGGCACGCCGACAATGGCCGGCCTTTACCGGAACCATACCCAGAAATTCGTCGCCGAACTGGAAAGCCTGCGGCAGGCGCAGGTGGAAGCGTCCGTCCCCTTCATCTGCAAGCAATGCAACAACCTCGTGCAGAACAGGCATCCCCTGGCCCAGCTTTGCCCCCCGGCGTCCGGTTTCTGCTCCTCGCCGCGCCTGCGCAAGGAAACGCGGGAACTGCTTGAAAAGAATTACTGCTCCGTCCTTCGCCCGGACATAAAGCCCAAGACACAAAGCGAAACGCAGGGGAATTGACCGACATGAAAAACGACACCGTCTCCATAGTTTATTTTTCAGGCACCGGCGGAACCGAACTTATAGCACGGGAATTCGGAGCGCGCTTCTCCGCCGCCGGCAGAACGGTCCGCCTCCTGTCGCTGGACAAGAAGGAACAGGCGGCAAAAGCCGCTGATTTCGCGGCTGTCGCCGAAAGCGGACTGCTGCTTCTTTTATACCCGGTCTACGCAATGGGCGCGCCGGCCCCGGTGCATGAATGGCTGCGGAATATGCAGGAAGGCAGGGGGCTCAGGACGGCGGTCATATCCGTCTCGGGCGGTGGGGAAATGTGGCCCAACACCGCCTGCCGGTACAAGGCCATAAAACTGTTGGAAGCCAAAGACTGCGAAGTCTTTTACGAAGACATGCTGATAATGCCGCCCAACTGCATGAAGCGCGCTTCGGACGAACTCGCCATGCACCTGCTTAACGCGATGCCGCGTAAAGCGGGGAAAATAACGGAAGACCTACTCTCCGGCAGGCGGCGCAGGACGGGCTTCCCTCTGTTTGCATGGCCGCTGACGCTGCTTGGCATAAGCGAGAGCAAAAGTTTCAGGAAATTCGGACAAAATCTTCAGGCCTCCGACAAATGCACCGCGTGCGGGCTTTGCGCGCGAAAATGCCCCTGCGACAACATAGTCATGGAAAACGGACGGCCATCTTTCGGCGGGAACTGTTCAGCCTGCCTCCGCTGCTATTACGGCTGTCCGGTCCACGCCATAAGCCCCCAAAAAGACACCATGCCCATATGGCCGGAATATGATTTGGGAAAAGTGAAGGAACGGATGAAGGGGAAGCCGCTTCCGCCTGTCGAAAACTGCGCCAAGGGCATTATGTTCCTGACGACGCGGCGCTACCTGAAAGACTGAACGGAAGTCAGGCGGCTGACTTTTCCCGGCGGGAATAAAACTCTTTGAGTTCCTTGAGGTCCCGCAGGACGGGACACTTCGGGATGGAGCGAAGAAACTGCGCGCCGTAACGCCGGGTGGTGACGCGGGGATCCAGAACTGCGACAGCCCCATAGTCATCAGAATTGCGAATCAGGCGGCCGAAGCCCTGATGGAACTTGATTACGGCCTTTGGCAGGCTGTATTCGCTGAACACCTCTCGCCCCTGCGAGGAAAGCCACTCCTCCCTCGCCTCCTCAACCGGGGAATCGGGAGCGCGAAACGGCAGCCTGGTTATGATAACGCAGGCCAGCGCCTGCCCCGGAACGTCAACCCCCTGCCAGAAAGTGTCGGTGGCCAGCAGAACGCCGTTTTTGACGCGCTTGAACTCGCGGATTATGTCCTCCGGCGCGCCGGAACCCTGCACGAAAACGGAACGGCCAAGATTGTCCTCGGTAAGCAGCGCGGCCGCCTTCTTCAGAAAGCCCCAGCTTGTGCAAAGCACGAAAACGCCGCCCCGCACCACTCCGATGATGTCGGCGCACTCCTTTATTGAGCGCGCCTCAAACAGGGCGCTCTCCGCGTTCGGATCAGGCATGGTGTTGGGTATGTAAAGGGCAGCCTGCTCCATATAGTTGAAGGGGGAATCCAGCAGTTTCTCCGGCGAGGACGGCATGCCGAGGTTGCGGCGGGTCATATTGAACTTGCCAGCCACGGCCAGAGTGGCGGATGTCAGTATGACGCTGGGCGTGGGCTCGAAAAGCTCCTCCGCCAGCACGGGGGCTATGTCCAGCGGGGTCATGCGCAGCTCTATGACGGGTCGGCCCCTGTTCAGCCGGGCCGAAACCCAGAAGGTCCGGTCCCGTCCCTCGCACTTCAGAAATTCCTTTATCTCGGCGCAAAGAACCGTGCAGCGGTTCTTGTAGGCCTTTATGAGCGTCTCTTCCTCCGCGTCCGCGGCGGAAGAGAGAGCCTCGCCCAGCAGGCCGATTATCATCGTCAGAGACGGTGTCAGGGTGTCGTCTATGATGTTGGGAGAGAGGACACGCACCTCCTTCTGCTCTCCGGCTAGCAGCGCCGCCTGAAGGCCGAGTTTTTCCAGCGCCTGCATGAAAAAGGCCTCCGAGCGCATCTGCGCCGCATCAAGAGTGGAAGCCAGTTCGCCCAGCCAGCGTTCGGAGCGGTTCTTCAGCCGCGTGGCCACGCCGCGTCCGTTCTGGGTGTTGTATATCTCGCCAAGCAGACGCCGCACGCGGTAATTGGACAGGTCTATGCCCAGATAGTCCGCGGCAACCCCCTCCACGTTGTGCGCCTCGTCCAAAACCACGGCGTCGAAAGACGGTATCGGCATTCCAGCGAAGAACAGATGCTGGTTGGCCACCACAATCTGGGATTCCCGCGCCCGCGCCACTTCCTTGCGGTGCAGGCAAAGCTCGTAATACTGGCAGTGGCGGCGAAGACAGAGGTCGGACTCGCGCCGGATTTCCGACCAGATGGAATCGGGCAGGGTGACGGGCAGCGAGGAGCGGAGCCCTGTGTCGGACTGGCGGCATAATCCGGCCAGAACGGAAAGGGACTGCTCGTGCCCCGGGGAGTCGTACAGTCCGCGCCCCCGCTTCATGAAAGAGAAGAGGCGCCGGACGCACAGGTAATTTTCGGAACCCATCAGCAGGGCGTAGTTAAGTTCCAGCCCCATTCCTTCCAGCACCTTGCGGGCGATGGGCAGGTCCTTGCGGATAAGCTGCTGCTGAAGCGTCTTGGTATAGGTGGCCACTACGGCGCGGCGGCCCTCCGAGCAGGTCCACGCCGCCAGCGGAAGCAGATAGGCCAACGATTTGCCTACCCCGGTGCCCGCCTCCACTATAAGATGGGTCTGCTCCTTCAGGGCGCGGTGAACCGCGCCCGCCATCTCCACCTGCTGGGCGCGCGGCTCGAAATTTTTTATTTCACGGGAGAGAAGTCCCCCTCTCTCGAAGAGGAAGTCCAGACCGGCGGATGAACCGGCCGGCCCGGTATTTTCGGGCTCCATAGTGTTTTCATTCTACTAAATAGCGCTGAAGGCCCTTGCGGAAGCATATTATAAGGCATATAATAGACTTATGGACCAAAAACGTTTTTTGGTCTAAAAGGGCGAAAGACATAGCCCCGGCAATACCAACGCAAGCCGCATTTTGTTACACTGGATATACCTATGAAAATACGCAAACTGCTAATAGTGGCACTGGCGCTGGCTTCGGCCTCCGCGCTGGGAGCATACAGCGACGACAACCTTTCGGCCATCGACTCCGACGGCAACCGTTATAACATCGTGAACTACTTCGACGGCAATCACGAGGTCATACGCATAATGCTGACGGAAAAATACGGCAACCTCATATGGGACCGCATCCGCGCCAACACTTACGACGACAAGGCAGTTGACGTGGCCACGGACCCCGACAAGAACCTTATCGTAGCGGCCGTGCGCCGCGTCCGCGGGCACCGCGCCCTGGTTCTCTTCAAATACGACCGCAGCGGGCTCCAGACCTGGGAGCGCATCTACGACGACGAACTGGACAACAACCCCAGCACCGTGGCCGTGGCCCCCAGCGGGGACATATACGTGGGCGGAACTGTCAGGCAGAACGGACGGACCATAGCCCGCATCTGGCGCTTCGGCGTAAACAGCGAGCTTTACTGGTGCTATAACTACGACCAGGGCACCAGTTCCCGCGTGAAGAAGCTAGCCGTAGACATCAACAACAATCTCAACGCCGGCATAGTGGTGACCAACGAAAGCGGCAACTACGGAGAATTCGTCAACCGCTCCGTCACTTACGGCGTGGACGGCTCCATACTGGGGGACAGATGAAAACTCTATTATTATCCTGCATACTCGCCATCTCATGCGCGCCGCTGCACGCGGCATCAAGCACCTCGACGTTTGTTTCCGTGCTGTCCGACTCGCCCCTCACCTTCGACCCGGCGGCCATGTATGACAGCTACAGCTTCTCCGCAGTGCTGAACATATACGAGCCGCTTCTGACCTTCGGCACCGACCTGAAGACCGACACGCTGGCCCCCGCCATAGCGGAAAAAGTGCCCACGCTGGAAAACGGGCTTGTGTCAAAGGACAGGCTGAGCTATACCTTCCCCATACGCAAGGGAGTCAAGTTTCATGACGGTACGCCCCTCACACCCGAGGACGTGCGCTATTCGCTGATGCGCTTCATGCTCTACGACAGGGACGGCGGCCCTTCCTCCATCCTCCTTAAGGCCGTCCTGGGCCACACCTCCACCCGCGACGGGAAGGGCAAGTTCACCGTCACCTTCAAGGACGCGGCGGACGCGGTGCGCGTCGAGGGCGACAACGTCATCCTGACGCTTAAAGCCCCCAACCACCCCATACTCGCGGTGCTGGCCTCATGGCCCATGGTAGTTTCCAAGCAGTGGTGCGTGGCGCATGGAGAATGGAGCGGAAGGGAAAGTGACTGGAAATCCTTCAACAACCGCCCCTGGGAAAAATCCTATCTGAAGGACCACGCCAACGGCACCGGACCGTTCAAACTCGCGTCCGTCAACGAACTCGCTGGCGCCGTCAAACTGGTGCGCAACGACAATTACTGGCAGGCCCCGGCGAAGCTGGAAAAGGTCATCTTCATCGCGGTGGAATCGGAACAGACCCGCCAGACAATTCTTGAGGACGGAGACGCGGACTACGCGGAACTTTCCCGCGCCTCGCTGAAGGAAATGCGCTCCCTGCCCGGCGTAGAGGTGATGGACGACATGGTGGGAGCGGCCACAGGCGGCTTCCTGTTCTTCACAATGAACGTGGAGGGAAAAGCGAACAGGCTCATCGGGAGCGGCAAGCTTGACGGCAAGGGCGCTCCGCGCGACATGTTCGCCGACCCGGACGTCCGCAAGGGTTTAGCCTACGCCATAGATTACGAAAGGTATCTGAAAACCGGTCTGCGCGGAAAAGGCACGCGCGCCACGGGCCCGATACCGTTCTCGGCTCTCGTCTCGGATTTCGCCTCGCTTGCGGAGGGCAAAGGTTTCGACAAGGAAATAGAACACCTCCGTTCAATAACATCCGGACTGGCGGCCACGGTCTATAACCGCGATTTGGATAAGGCCCGGGAACACTTCAAGAAAGCCCTCGGCGGCAAGCTCTGGGAGACAGGCTTCTATGTGGAGTTGCCATACAACTCCCGCGTGCCCGAGGACTTCGTGCTCGCGGCCGTAACGGCTATGTCCGTGGCCGAGATAAACCCGAAGTTCCATATAGTCCCCAAGGCCATGCAGTCGGTGGATTTCGAGAAGGCGATGCTTGAACACCGCATTCCCGTAGGCATAACCGCCTTCGAGCCGGACTACATGAGCGGGGACTCCTTCGCACTCTCGCTTCTGCACTCAAACGGCCTTATGGCCCGCGCGCAAAGTTTCAGCGACCCGGAAACCGACAAGGCGATTGACACGGCCATACGCGCCTCCTCGGAAGAAGAAGCACTCAACGCCTACAGGACCATACAGAAGCGCTACGACGAACTGGTTCCGCAGATATACACCTACTACCCGGCATACTTCCGCGTGGTAAGAAAAGGAGTGAAGGGCGTAAAGACGCCCAAGTGGCTGGATCCGTTCGCCAGCTACAACCACTTCAACTTCTACTACGTAAGCAAGGAATAACCGTTCCGGACGGAAGAAGACGCGCCCCCTCCCCAGGGGGCGTTTTTATTTGCGTAACGTCGTACCGGACGGACCCGTGTTTGTATTGCGGAAACACCTTGACAATCCCCCCCCGTTTTAATAGATTTTATAGAACGCCGCGGGGGTTTACGGCGCAACGCTGGCGGGCAGCCTCATTCACCCGCCGAAAGAGAGGGATAAGTTAATGAAAATAAACATAGCACTTGTGGCCGCCCTGCTGCTCGGCAGCGCTCTGGCCGTCAAAGCCACGGATATCAACTTTGACAACGGCATAGACACCAAAGGCCTCCTCGAGAATATAAAGAGCGGAGAGATAAAGACCGAACTCCCCGACACCAAAGCCGTAAGCCGCTTCGCCAACTACACCCGCGACTGCGCCAAGTTCTCCTTCACCGCCAACACCCCGCTGGTTTCACCGGTGGTTACGCTCAACACGATGGAATACGTGCAGGAATGCTTCCCCGTTCCGGCCGGCCCTAACGGCCAGATGACGCAGCAGTGCCACCAGCGCCCCGGCATGAGCTGGCACGAGAACACCTCCATCAACATAACCGCGGACCGCAAGCTTCTTCCTTGGGAAGTTGAAAACTTCACCGTCTGCCTGGAAGGCCCCTGGAAACAGATATATCTGGATGACAAGGCCTACAATTACGGCGTGCGCGAGAACGGCGATGTCTACCTTCTCACCCCCGGCGACAAGATTGCCATGAATCCCGACCCCAACGGCATCACCGCCGTCCTTACCATGAACGGCAAGGACTCCAAGGTCACCTTCTCCGACAAGTGGGCATCCTACTATGCCGGCGGGCAGGTTGAAATCGCCCTCAAGGTTCGCCGCGACATACCCATCTGGGTCAATGCGACACCCTTCGAGCAGACCTTCACCTTCTCCTCCGCCGACAGCTACACGGTTCCGTTCGACGCCTCGGGCTACCACAGCGGCAAGTATTACGCCGAGTTCTCCATAAAGCGCCTCGGCACCACCGCCGTTTCCACCGAAAAGCAGGTTAAGGCTCCGGAAAGCGCCCGCGTTGAAGTGAAGTAACGCAAGCCTTTTGCAAACAGGCCCCCGCAATACAGCGGGGGCCTTTTTCATGCCTTGCGGAGGGGCATTTTTCTGTCCGCGGGTTTTTTTGTATAGTTACTTATGAAAGCCGTAGTTCTGGAAGTCCCACGGATTTACTTATATATTCGGAGGAATCACATGTTCTCAAAGAAACTGGGAGTTGCAGTGTTTGCATTCGCCATTGCGGCCTCTTTCTCGGGCTGCGCCCGGCGCGGCGCCATCAAAGACGACCCCAACAAAAAGCAGGCCGAGGCTGCGGCCGCGGAAGCGGCAAAGCCGCAGGAAAACGTTCCGCCCCTTCTGCCCGGCATGAATAACGATTCCCTGCAGGAGACCTCGGCGGAAGCCAACATCCGCGGAACTGACTTCGTGGCGGTTGACGGCCTCGCCACGGTGCAGTTTGACTTCGACAACTACCATGTGCGCGACGACCAGAAAGCCCTTCTTGAAAAGAACGCGGCCTTCATAAAGGGGCACAAAACCCCGGCCGACGTGCTGGTTGAAGGGCACTGCGACGACCGCGGCACCATTGAATACAACATCGCCCTCGGCCAGCGCCGCGCGCAGACCATACGCGAGTATTACATCCAGCTCGGCATAGCCCCCGGCGATATCACCACCATATCCTATGGCGAGGAAAAGCCCGTCTGCCGCGAAGAGACGGACGACTGCTGGAACAAGAACCGCCGCGCGGAAACCAAGCTGCGGGCAAAAGCCCAGTAACAGGCAGTTTGAATGATGGCGAAGACAAAAGCCGCACTGCTGTTATGCGCGCCGCTTCTGCTTGGCGGCTGCGTGGCCACGCAGCAGAACATAGGGGACCTTCAGACCCAGCTTAACTCGCTCAACTCCTCCCTGACGCAGATGCAGAAAAATCAGGCGGAGCTGAACGCCAAGATGGACAAGCTCTCGGGCAATCTGGTGGCCCATTCCGAAAGCCTGCGCGACTTCGACAGGGGACTCTCAAAGCTCTCCTCAAAGCTCGACGACATGGAGCAGGCGCTGGACTCGAAAATAGCGGCCGTCACCCAGAACGTCAAGGCCCAGCAGGATGCGGCCAGCGCGCAGGCGACGGCGCTGCTGCCCAGCAAGATATACGGCGAGTCCTACACCCAGCTGATGAAGAAGAGCTACGAACGCTCGGCCCAGGGCTTCGCGCTCTACATCGAGAAGTTCCCCCACGGAGAGCTGGTGGAAAGCGCCTATTACTACATGGGCGAGGCGTACTCCGGCCTGAACAGATGGCAGGACGCGGCCGTGGCTTACGCCACCATACTGGAGCAGTTCAAGGACAGCCAGTTCACCGCCCCGGCCCGCCTTAAATACGCCCTCTGCATACTGAAGCTGCCGGGCAACAACAAGGACGAGGCGGTCAAGTATCTCAAGTCCATAATTCAGGACTTTCCCGGCACACAGCAGGCCCGCCTGGCGGAAGACTACCTGAAGGAAGTGGACCCTCCCGTCGCCGCGCCTGAAGCGGCCCCGGCGAAACCCGCGCCCGCGAAAGCGGCAACGCCCGTCAGAAAGGCCGCCGCGAAACCAGTCAAACGCGCCGCAAAATGAAAAAACTGCCGTTTCTGTTCGCACTGCTTTTCGCCCCGGCGCTGGCCGGGGCGCAGGCTGATGTATATATCGGCGTTACGGGCACGCAGGTAATGGCCGACAAGATACCCGTCGGTTTCCCCGCCTTCGTGCCAGACCGGGAAGGCAGGACACAGGACATGGAAATGGGTGTCAAAATGCAGGACATCATACGCGCGGACCTGCTGTTCTCAAGATATTTTTCCGCGGTCGAAGGCGGACCGGCAGTGGACCCCAAAAAGCCGAAATCCTCCCTCCAGGAATGGAAGATGCGCGGAGCCCGCTACGTCCTGTACGGCAAGACAGCGCAGGTGGGGAACCTGTGGACGCTTTCAGCTTCCGTATTCGACACGGAAAGCGGCGATAAAATCATAGAGAAATATTATAAGGGAGAACTGCCCGCCGCCCGCAGGGCCGCCCACCTTTACTCCGACGAAGTCACCATCCGCATAACCGGCAAGCTGGGCATAGCGCACACACGGCTGGCCTTCGCCAACGATTCGACCGGTAAAAAGGAAATCTATGTGGTGGATTATGACGGGCTGGGCCTTCAGCGCCTCACGGATGACCGCTCCATCGCCCTCCTGCCCCGCTGGTCGCACGACGGCAGCAAGGTATATTACACCACTTACCGCTACAAGAACCCGGACCTGTTCGAAATAGACCTCAAGGGCCGCAAGATAAAACCCGCCTCCACCACGCAGGGTCTGAACATCGCCGGCGGCATTTCCCCGGACGGACAACACATAGTGATGACAATGTCCAGGGGCGGCACGCCGCACATTTACATGATGGACCTGGTCACCAAACAGCTGACACAGCTCACTTCCGGACAGAGCGTGGACTCCTCGCCGACATTTTCGCCGGACGGGAAATACGTCTCCTACACATCAGACAGAAGCGGCACGCCGCAGCTTTACATAATGGAGCTGGAAACGGGCCAAACCCGCCGCGTAACGCGCCTCAACTGGTGCGACTCGCCGAAATGGTCCCCCAGCGGGGAATGGATTGTCTTCGCCGGCAGGCAAAGCCCCCGGGAAGAAATGGACATATGGCTTATAGACATAACCGGCAACCAGCTTCGACAGCTGACAAAGAATGCCGGCAAAAACGAAAACCCCAGCTGGTCTCCGGACGGACGCTTCATCGCCTTTACCTCGACCCGCAACAACAAGAGGGAGATATACGTTATGGACGCCGACGGCAGCGCCCCGCACACAATCACCTCCCTCCCGGGCAAATGCTTCACCCCCAACTGGAGCCCCTGACAACCGCACCGCCATCGCTTTGACCACAAAAAACACGTCCCAAGACGGGACGTGTTTTTTATTTCCCCGAGACCTTGCCTGCATGAATCATGCCTGGCAAATCAACAACGCCCAAGAATAGAAAATAAACCTTGCCCTGTCCGGAGGGCATGCCAGTCAGGAGGGGTGAGTGACGCGGGCCCGTGGCGAAAATGACGATGTTGCCCGCAGGCGAAGCGGCTCCGAAGGCGAAGTGTGCCTGAAAGGCACATGAGCCGAGGGACGCGAAGGATGCGGGCAAGAGCGGCATTTGCAGCAGGGCATGCGGCCACGAACTCCTCCAATGTTTTTCTTGCCCCCATGCCAGAGCATAAGCTCTGGGAACGATTCTGATACTTGCTGATATACTCATCTTGCCCTGTCCGGAGGACATGGCAATCTGAGTATGTTTTTCTTGCCCCCATGCCAGAGCATAGCTCTGGCGCGGGGGCAAAAAAAACACACACGCCGCGAATGAGCGGCGTGTGCAGTAGGGGCAGGGGCCTGGCCGCCTGCCTGTTATGCCTGAAGGGCGTTATATGGACTCAAACGCCTCAAGCATGTCTTCCGTAGTGTCAATCTCTTCCAGCGAATACGGCTTGCTGTATCGGGGCTCTTTTTTCTTGCGTGTGCGGACAAACAGGGCCTTGTTCCTGTCCGGGCCGAACATGTCAACTATGGGCTGATAGTTCAGGAACGTCTTATCTTTGATAAGGACGACCTTGTACTCGCCCATCCCGGTAACGTTATCCGCTACGCTTAAAACCTCCCTTATCTTTGCTTCCTCGCCCTCACCGTGGCGAAGTATCAGGTAGGTCACGCCCTCCTTCTCAAGTATTCTGTGGAACGCCTCAAGAGCCTGTTCCTCTCCAGGGCATTCGTGCTGTTCGATTATACGCATGCGTTAACAAACCCCCTTTAGGCCGCGAGCGCTTTCAGCGCGTCGCTAAATATAGCCTTGCTCCTGATTTCAATTTCCGCAAGGCCCAACGAAATCACCGCGCGGACTTGCCGTCCAGCCCGGAAAGAATCAGCCGCCACTGCGTTCCGAAACGGCCCACCGTGTCCCACAGGGCAAGCTTGCCGACCGTATCGTCATGGTCGTCCATAGCGGGGAAAAATTCGTAGGAGCCGAGCCCCTTCTCTTCCGCCACCATCTTTTTTGCGAAAGTCTGCAATGACGGGACCTGCGTGTACACCAGATCGGAAAACAACATGAGTCCTATCTGCGGAGCGTCCCGGTCGTAAATAATCCTGCCGTTAACCTGCGCCGCCCAGAACTTCACGTCCCTGTCAGTTATGAAAGCCTCGTCCACGGCCTTGAACAGGCCTTCCGGCTTCAACAGCAGACTGGCGGACGCCTCTACCTTGCCATCCTTGCTTAGAAGCGGATAAGCCAGGTCCACGGCGTTGTCACCCTCCACGGAACGGAAGGTATCGCTCATCACCGGGGCCTTGGAGGCATACATGCGAACCATGTGCTCCTGCCCGGCTATCTTAGCGCCCTCATGCGCCGCATAGGCGGAAGGCTCTATGGTGACCATGACGCCGGACCCATCCACGGCGGTGCAGTCTATTGAGAACGGAACAGACACACAAAGCTCCTGAAGAGCCGCGCGGACCTGCGGCCCGCGCACGCCGGCGGAGAGGCGGCCGGCGGCCGTTTCGGCGGCGGACGTCATTTTATCCAGCAGGGCCTCGGCCTTGGCCTTGGCGACGGCAAGCATAAGGGCGCCGTCAGCCTTTACGGCATAGATGACATCCGCGGAGGCAAGGGCCGCCACGTTCCGTACGCCGAAATGCTCCGCGGCGGACAGATTTACCATGGACAGGGGCTTTTCCTCAACGGGAGAAAGCAGCGTCATGGGTTTGCCGGACAGCAGGTCCGAAGCCAGTATGCCGGCCGCAAGGCCGTGCTCCCTGGCGGAAACGGACACGGAACACAGGGCGCCGTCCCTTACCGCGAAATCGTGCAGCGCGGCGACAGGCATCTGGGCGTTGGCCGCCGTCCATTCCATCACGGAGGGCATGTCCGCCATTTCCTTACCGTCCTGCAGAGCGGCGTAATTGGCCACGAGGACCGCGTCGGCCCGGCCGCGCCAGTAGATAACGGCCTTTTTCCATTCGGCGAAGGAGGAAACCTGCACGACCGCGGCAATCCTGAACGGCAGGTTCTTTTCGGCTGTTATGCTCTTTATGGTAAGAGAAGAGGAGGGGTTTTTATCCGACAGCACGACGACGGAACGGACATTGTCGCGCAGAGAGGAAAGCAGCGAACCCAGCTCAGCCACATAGGCCTTTTCCACTATCCCGACCGCGTTCTTTGACGGGTATCCGTATTTTCCGGCGTCGCCGTTCACGCCGCAGTAAACAACCTTCGCGAGCCCGGAGGAGGCCACCTCGCCGGCGAAATATTCCTGCGCCTGATCGTCCGCGGCCAGGACTACGTCGGGCCTGAACGCTTCCAGCCGGGCGAGCGCGGCCTGCGCGGCCTTGCGGACTGCGGACGGGGCGGGATGACGCTTGGCGTCAAGATAGACGACCTCCACGTCCGCCCCGGACTTAGACAGAGCCTCGCTTATGCCGCCCTGCAAGGAATCGGTCCAGACATAACCTTTATGGTAGCTCTGCACCACCAGCACCTTGCCGCCGGCCAGCGCCAAGGCAGAAAGACTGGCGCATAAAACGGCGGCAAGAGGAACAACAAATCCGAATTTTTTCATCAGGTCCTCCAAACTGTTTTTCCCGTAAATAAAATGTTACCTATGATGGGCGCTTCCGCGCAACCCCTTGCGGGCGGCATTTCTGCTAAAATCTCTATTATGAATACCGCTCTTCCAAAACTGGCGTTGCTCGCGGCCATGCTGGCATTCACATTACGCGCCGAAGCTCTGGGCGCGGACCCTGCCGCGACAAAGGCCTGCGCCGCGCTGGCTCCCGGCGCAAAAGCGGACTGCATCACATCCCTTATCAGGAAACAGCCCGGCACGGCCCACCTGTTCGAAAAACGGGCGGAAGCTTACGCCGCGCAGGACAAAAACATACTTGCGGCGCGGGACTATGCCAGGGCAATAGAACTGGGCGCGGCAACCGCGCAGAATTTAGAGAGGGAGGGCGACCTCTACATGAAGGCGGCCCAGCCGGGCAAGGCTTCCAATCCCTATGCCGAGGCGCTTAAACTATCGCCGGACAACCCGCGCCTGCATTACAAGCGCGGCATAGCCCAGCTTCAATTGGGCCAGAGAGACGAAGCGATATGCAGTCTCAGCAAAGCCGTCAACAGGAATCCGTCGCACACGGCCGCGCTTATGTACCGCGCGAAGGCGCTCGCGGAACTCGGGCTTTACAGGGACGCGGTGGCGGATTATGATGCGGCGGAAAAGACCGCCCCGCGCGATTACGTCATATATATGAAAAGAGGCGGGGTCAGAAGCCTCGCCGGAGAATATGCGGAGGCATTGGCGGACTACGACAAGGCCGCCGCCCTGAACAGGACGGACTGGCTGATTCCGGCTGGACGAGGAGAGGCGAAACTGCGGCTTGGCCGCTACGCCGCCGCAGAGGCCGACCTAAAGTCGGCGCTTAAGCTCAACCCGAAGGCCGCCCCGCCCCATCTTTCACTCGCGCGGCTGGCGTGGCTGCGCGGCAAGGCGGCCACAGAAGCCTCCAGGGAGCTTGCCCTCGCGGCGAAGAACGGCATGACACCGGAAGAAATCAATGCCGCCGCGCAGGACCGCAAGGACCCGCTTTACCAGTTCTCCAAAACACGCGAATACCATGCCGTGGCCGCGAGGAAATTCCAGTGGTAAACCTCGCCGCCGCCCTGCTGGCGGCAATGTCGGGACAGGCCCACGCGGCCATGGACTGGCAGGCCGCGGCCGTGCTGGACTTCTCCTCCACGGCGTCGGTCTCCGAAGCCGATTCGGCCTCTTTCTCGTCCGCTTTCCGCGCCAAACTGCTGGAAGCCGGCAAATACACCGTGGTGAAAACATCCCGGGATGACACACAGCGCCAGCCCTTCCCCTGCTTTTCAGAGGAATGCGCGGCTTCGGCCGGCAAGAGACTGAACGTCAAAACCGTTTTTATCGGCAGGCTGGACAGGAAAGGCTCCCGCTGCACGCTTGAACTCCGGCAGATAGACACTTCCAGCGGTGACAGGGAATTGTCCGTCACGCAGGCCATACAGCCGTGCTCCCGCTCCCGCTTCAAGGCCGAGGCCGCCACGCTGGCTTACGTCGTTTCCGGCAAGACCCCGCCGCAGGACGCGCCAGCACCCGCCGACGGGGAAACGCCGGCCGATACCGGCAGGCGGAAAACCCTCGTCGCCCAGGCCGAAGCCGCGCAGGACCCCTCGGTCAGGGAAAAGCTGCTCGGCAAGGCCATAGAGGCCGACTCCTCGTCCGACAGGCCTTTCATGCTGAGAGGGCAGCTTTATCTCAACACCCGCCGTTACGCGGAAGCGGCGGCGGACTTCACAGCGGCACTCTCGAGGAATCCGGCCAACGCTGCGGCGCTGGCCTTGCGCGGCCTGGCCAACGCAAGGATGTCCCGGCTGGATGACGCCATGTCCGACCTGGGAAAAGCCGCCGGGATGGACAAGGCTTCCGCAGTGCCGGCCGCCACGCGCGCCCTGGTCTACGCGGAACTTGGCGACTTCGAAAACGCCGCCGCCGACCTGAACGCCGCGGCGGGTGTGGACCCAAAGAGTCCCGTCCTGCTGGGCAGCCGGGGCCTCGTGCGTTTTCTTCAGGGACAGGCGGCATGGGCACTGGACGATTTGGACAAGGCCATAGCCGCGGACGATTCCAATCCCAGATGGTTCGAGGCCCGCGCTAGCCTTAACATGAAGGCGAAGCAGTACATGAACGCCATAGCGGACCTCAATCGGGCTATACGGCTGGACACGGAGAACCCGGCACTGTTCAGGGCGAGGGCGGAAGCCTACCGCGAGCGCTGGGACAACGACCGGGCCCGCGACGACGAGAACAACGCGAAGGAACTTGAGAAAAGGCGGAACCGGACCAAATGAAAAAAATAGCGGCCTTACTCTGTCTGATGCTGCTTGCGGGCTGCGCATCGCAGGAGCGGAAACTTGTCATAGGCGCGGACAGCGGCGACGTCGCCGCCGAAATATCAAATCTGACCGAAGCGGTTAGAAAAGCTCCGGGAGCCGGAGCGGCCTATTACCGCAGGGGCGTGCTCTACCTTCAGGTCGAAAAATACGCCGAAGCCCTCTCCGATTTCGAAACGGCCATGAAGCTTGGCGTGGGAGGAAGCGCGGCCTACGCCAACAGGGGAACGGCGTATCTGCGCACAGGAAAAACGGAAAAGGCCTTCGCCGACCTCAACAAGGCGGTGGAACTGGGGCCCAAAAGCGCGCTGGCCTACGCAAGCAGGGGGCTGGCCTGGCACTCAGCCGGCAAATACGACTACGCCATAAAGGATTTCACCTCCGCGATAGACCTCGCTCCCAAATCTGGTGACAACTATTTCAACCGCGCTCTCTCATGGCAGGCAGCAGGGAATGTCAAAAAGGCGGCGGCCGACCTCTCCGCGGCGGTCAGCGCCGACCCCGGCGGCGCGGCGAAGTACTACTGCAAGCACGGCGAACTGGCCCTCGAAAGCGGCGCGGTGAAAATCGCGCTGGAGGATTTCACCTCCGCCCTCTCGGTCAATCCGGCATATGTTCCGGCACTGCTCCGGCGCGCCGCCATATATGCGTCGCAGGGACAGGCCGGCCCCGCCGAGGAAGACTATTCCGCCGCGCTCAACGCCGACCCCGCGAACGAAACGGCCCTCCGGGGCCGCGCGCCCCTTCTGAGAAAGACCGGAGATTACGGTGGCTCGCTCCGCGACTACAAGAAATTGCATTCCATAAAGCCGGATGACACCGCTTTGCTGACCGACCTTTGCTCGGCATACAATCTTGCCGCCAGATACCAGGAAGCGCTGGCCTGCGGCGACAGGGCCGTGGAAGCCGTGCCGGACTCGGCGTCCGTTTACGTCGCGCGCGGGCAGGCGCGTTACGGCCTCGGCGACCGGGAAGGCGCGGACAAGGATTTTTCCTCCGCACTGGAGCTGGACCCTCGTTCCGCGCAGGCGCGCATACTGCGCGCCGGAACGCGCTTCGCCGGCGGGGATTATGCCGGGGCAAAAAGCGATTACGCGGCCGCGATAAAACTGCGCCCGTCCGACCCGGACATTTACGGTCTGCGTGCCGCGGCATGCCTCGCCTCCGGCGATTACGCGTGCGTCATGCAGGACCTCTCCCGCGCGCTGGAACTCAACCCCAAGCAAAAGGACGCCCATTATCTGCGCGGAACCGCGTTCATGAAGCTGGGCAATTTCCCATCCGCCAGAGAGGATTTCGACAAGGCGCTTGCACAGAACCCCTATGACGCCAGAGCCCTTCACTCCCGGGCGGACGCCTACACCCGGGAAGGAGATTACGAAAACGCGCTGGACGATTACAACCAGTCGCTGAAGATTGAACCCGCCGACGCCTCGGTCCGCAACGCCCGCGCGCGCGTATTGATGCGTATGAAACGCTGGGACGAGGCCAAAAGCGACCTTATAGATTCGCTGGAAACGGACAAGAACAACGCCGGAGCCTATGCCGGTCTTGCCGGCTATTACTGGAGTTACCAGTCAGACAGCGCGAAGGCCCTGTCCATGCTGGAGAAGGCGTTCAAACTGGGATACCGGAACTTCCCCGCACTTTTCGACAGGACGGGCGAAGGCTATTTCCTTCAGGGCCTGTCGTCCACGCGGCAGTTCAAGGAACTGGTGAACCGCTACTACGCCGCCAAATAACGGCGGGCATTGCGGGCCCGGGCAAAAGCTTTGTAGAGATTATGCAGTGCCGGAAGCAGAAGCGTTTTATTTTCAACAGGGACGGAGGGATGTCATGGAAAAGAAAGCAGTTATCATAACCGGCGGAGCGCGCGGCCTGGGCCGCGCAGGAGCGGAACGTTTCCTCAGGAGCGGCTCGTGGAAAGTCGCGCTGTTCGACATGCAGGCGGAGCTGCTCGCCAAGACTGCAGCGGAGCTGGGCGCCAAATACGGCGCCGAGAACGTAATGCACGCCGTCTGCGACGTGACCAGCGGAGAGTCGGCGAACAAGGCCGTGGCCGAAGTGATAGCGAAATTCGGCGCGGTGGACTGCCTCATCAACAACGCCGGCATAACGCGCGACGCCATGAGCTGGAAGATGGAGGAAAAGGATTTCGACGCGGTCATATCCGTCAACCTCAAGGGCGCCTTTGTCTGCGGCAAGGCGGTCATACCGCATATGCGCGAACGCAAGAGCGGCTGCATCATCAACACCTCCTCGGTGGTGGGCATATACGGCAACATCGGCCAGACCAATTACGCCGCCAGCAAGTGGGGCATAATCGGCATCACAAAGACCTGGGCCAAGGAACTTGGCCGCAGCGGGGTGCGCGTGAACGCCGTGGCCCCCGGCTACACCATGACCGAAATGGTGCAGAGCGTGCCGGAAAAGATACTGCAGGCCCTCGCGGAGAAAACCCCTCTCCAGCGCCTGGGCAAGCCGGAGGAGATAGCCAACGCCTATTTCTTCCTGGCAAGCGACGAGGCCTCCTATGTCACCGGCACGGTGCTGTCCGTGGACGGCGGACTGGTAATATAAGGCGACTCGCAGGTTTGAAAGCGCAAGCCCCGTTTTTGAGCGGGGCTTGCGTGTCTGATAAATGCTGAAGACAATAACAGGGAACAAATGGCGCGCCGCGGCTTTCGCGCTGGCGGCAACAGTAGCAATCGGACACATCTCCTCACTCAGCGGGAGCCATTCATGGCTGTTCGAGGATTTCGCGCAACACCTGATTCACGCGCGCAACATCGCGGAACTGAAACACTACGCGTGCCGCAATGCCATACGCCGGTATTTCCGCTGCTGCCGGCATTTTCCGCAACGATTAGCTATTTCATGAGGAACGCCGAGGTCATGAAGAAAACGCGCAGGCCGCGGGACGTTTATTCGGCCCCCGCAAAGGAACTGTTCTCTTTCCTTGAGCGGGAAACGCCGGAAGAAGGGCTTATATGCACCCGCAAGCCGCGCGCCATAGCCCTGATGGCAGGCAGATGCGCGTGATGGACGTCATACCTTCCGTCTTTCGTTCTGCCGGACCTGTTCTACGTCCAGCCGCAGATAGTCCGCGAAGCGCGGCAGTTCCGGGAAGTATTTCGCAACAGCAGCTTTACAGTCTACACCTTAAAGGATAAACCATGACAGAAAACACCACCCCTTCCGCCGAACCGAAGGAAGCCCCTCTCCCCGCATTCCGCCGCACGGTGGAAAGCGCGGTGATAAACCACGAGAACCAGCCCATGTTCGTGCTGCGCGACACGGAAGGTCTTACCGACCAGGTGATAGTCATCTCGCCCCCGGCGATGATGTTCGTCGCCCTCATGGACGGTCAGAATACCCTGTCGGACATCAAGAAAATAATATTCCAGCAGACCGGCCAGATGCCTCCGGACGCGCCGTTGAAGGACATGGTCGAGCAGTTCAAAAAATTCTATTTCCTTGAAACGCCGGAAACGATGGCGCGGCGCAAGGTGGTGCTTGAGGAATTCGAGAAAGCCCCCGCCCGCAAGGCAGTGCTGGCCGGGCTTGCCTATCCGGACGACAGGCTGCAGCTCGCTCAGTTTCTTGGCTCGTTCTTCAAGAATCCCGCCGGCCCCCAGAAGGACCAGGCCACCGCGCCTCTTAAAAAGGAACCGCCCCTCGGCCTCGTTTGCCCGCACATCGACATAACGCGCGGCGGCCCCGTCTACGCGCACTCCTTTCAGGCGCTGAGCGAATTCCCCGCCCCGGACATAGTGGTCGCCCTAGGCGTCGCCCACGCCGGTCCGTCTTCCCCCTGGGTGATATTGGACAAGAACTATGAAACCCCCTACGGCCCCATGGAAGCCGACAGGGAGCTTGCGGCGAAACTGAAGGCCTGCCTGTGGTACGAGGCGGGACCGGAGGAATTCGTTCACCGCAACGAACATTCCCTGGAGTTCGCCTCTCTCTGGATGAAGAACGTCTGGCGGGACAACGCCCCGAAGTTCGTTCCGGTGCTGACCTCCTTCTTCGAGCGTTTCAGCCCGGACAAGGCCCCCACGGGAGTGGAGACCGTGGAAGGCGCGATAGTGAAGATGGGCGAGGTCCTGAAAAACGAACAGGCGGCCGGCAAGAAGATAATGATACTCGCGGCGGTGGACTTCTCCCACGTCGGACCCCGCTTCGGCGGCAAGCCGGACATGACGCCCGAGCACAAGAAGAAAATAGAGGAACTGGACCGCAAGGCTCTGGAGGAAGCGGGAAAGATGGACCCGGCGGCCTTCTATGAAAGCATCGTGGACGCCGATGAAGCCTGCAACGTATGCGGCCTTTCCGCGCTTTACACTGCGCTGCGCCTGATGAACGCCCTGCGCGGCGATGCGCCCGCGAAAGGAAACCTGCTTTCCTATATGCAGGCACCGGACGAGGGAGGCGGGATAGTATCGTTCGCTTCCATGATTTTCGAAAAGGAGACATCGAAATGAGCGACGAATGGGTCAAGGACGCGTGCGTCGCCGTCACAGTTTGCGACGAGACGGGCATAATTCTTGAAATGAACGGCAAGGCCCGGGCCACCTTCGCCAAAAGCGGCGGAGGCGAACTCATAGGCAAGAATCTGCTGGACTGCCACCCCCCGCACGCCCGGGTTAAGGTGGAGGACCTGCTCAAAAACCCGCGCACCAACGCCTACACCATCGAGAAGAACGGGCTCAAGAAGCTTATTTATCAGCTTCCGTGGCACAAGGACGGCAAATTCGCCGGCCTGGTGGAACTGAGCATGGAACTGCCGGCCGAGATGCCGCACTTCGTGCGTAAGCCTTCCTGAACGGGCTTGACCGTATCCCTGCCCGCTCCGGATGGTTGTAATGTATAATCCTGCTAACGGATAACAGAGGCAAAATGGAAAAAAAATACGAGATTCTGAAGGCCAATCTGGCGGAATGGACTGACATAGGGCAGGCAATCTCCCTCCTGAACTGGGACCAGGAAACCAATATGCCCCCCGGCGCGGCGCAGGGCCGCGCGCAGGCTCAGGGCACGCTGTCGCGCATAGCGCACGAAAAAGCGACCTCGGCCGAATACGGGAAGCTGCTGGAGGAGCTTCTCCCCTGGGCGGAAGGCAAGGGCAGGGACAGCGAGGAATACGCCATGCTCCGTGAAGCGAAACGCGGCTATGACCTGAGCGTAAAGCTTCCGGCCTCGTTCGTGCAGGAATGCTCGGAGACGTCCAGCGCCGCCATGGTGGCCTGGCGCGAGGCCAAAAAGAGTTCCGATTTCCCGGCCTTCAAGCCTCATCTACAGAAAGTGGTTGAACAGAACCGCCGGAAAGCCCAGTATCTGGGCTTCCGGGAAACCCCCTACGACGCCCTGCTGGACATTTACGAGCCCGGCATGACCAAGGCCACGGTGGCGAAGGCCTTCGCTCAACTGCGCTCCGAGATAGTGCCGGTCTTCGCGGAAATAAGGGCAAGAAAAGACGCCGTTTCGAACAAAATACTCACCCGCAGCACCGACACGGACAAACAGTTCCGGCTGACGCAGGACATACTGAAGGCGATGGACTACGACTTCAACCACGGGCGGCAAGACCGCTCCACCCATCCCTTCACCACCAGCATAGGCCCGGCGGACATCCGCGTCACGACGTGGACGGACAAGAAATGGATACCGGCGGCCATATACGCCTCCATACATGAGGGCGGACATGCGCTTTACGAGCAGGGCATAGACCCCGCCTACCACAAGACGGCGCTTGGCGGGGCGGCCTCGCTCGGCACGCATGAAAGCCAGAGCCGCCTCTGGGAAAACATCGTCGGCAGGAGCGAACCCTTCTGCAAATGGCTGCTGCCGCAGCTAAAGGCCTACTTCCCGGCGGTGTACGGCAAGGTTACGGAAGAGGAGCTCTACCGTGCGGTCAACAAGTCGGAGCCTTCCTTCATCCGCGTGGAGGCGGACGAGGTAAGCTACAACCTGCACATACTCCTGCGCTTCGAGATAGAAAGCGGCATGCTGGAGGGGACGCTCTCTCTGGACGACGCGCCCGAAGCGTGGAACGCGAAGATGAAGGAGTACCTGGGCATAACCCCGAAGAAAGCCTCGGACGGCATACTGCAGGACGTGCACTGGTCCATGGGTGCCATAGGCTATTTCCCGACCTACACGCTCGGCAACATCATGTCGGCCCAGTTCTACGAACAGGCGAAAAAATCGGTCCCCGGCATGGAAGACGGTTTCGCGCGGGGAGATTTCAAACCCCTGCTCGGCTGGCTGAGGCAGCACGTGCACAGGCACGGCTCGCGCTACCGCGCGGCGGAACTGCTCGAGAAGGCCGGCTGCGGCCCGCTGGACGTGAAGCCTTTCGCCGCCTACATAAGAAACAAGTACTCGAAGATTTACGGATTTTGAACCAGAGAATGGAGGGTGGACAATGAACGCAATACCTAAAGTGCCGGCGCCTTACAACGAGCCGATTCTTTCTTACGGCCCGGGAACGCCGGAAAAGAAGGCCTTAAAGGCAAAGCTCAAGGAACTGAGCGACACTCAGATAGACATCCCGCTTTATATAGGCGGCGAGGAAATAAAGACCAAAAACCTCGGCAGCTGCGTGAAACCGCACGAACACCGCCACATACTGGGCAAATACCACAAGGGCGGCGCCAAGGAAGCCGACATGGCGATAAAGGCCGCGCTGAAGGCCCGCAAGGACTGGGCCGACATGCCATTCCACGCGCGCGCCGCGATATTCCTGAAAGCGGCGGACCTGCTCTCCGGCCCGTACCGGGCCGCCATGAACGCCGCAACCATGCTCGGCCAGAGCAAGAACCCCTATCAGGCGGAAATAGACTCGGCCTGCGAGCTGGCGGACTTCTTCCGCTTCAACGTATACTACGCCGAGCAGATATACGCCCAGCAGCCGGCCTCGCCCAAAGGAAACTGGAACTATCTTGAGCAGCGCGCGCTGGAAGGCTTCGTCTTCGCGGTGACGCCGTTCAACTTCACCTCAATCGCCGGCAACCTGCCCACCGCCCCCGCAATCATGGGCAACACTGTGGTGTGGAAACCAGCCTCCAGCGCGGTTTACGCGGCCTACTTCGTCATGCAGCTGCTTAAGGAAGCCGGCCTGCCCGACGGCGTCATCAACATGGTCCCCGGCTCCGGCGGAGAGGTGGGCAACCCCGTCCTCGCCGACCCGCATCTCGCGGGCATACATTTCACCGGCTCCACCGCCGTATTCCAGGGCATGTGGGCCACGGTGGGACAGAATATAGCGAAATACAGAACCTATCCCCGTCTCGTCGGGGAAACCGGCGGCAAGGACTTCATTTTCGCCCATCCCTCGGCGGACCTAGCGGCGCTGGCCACGGCCTGCACGCGCGGCGCGTTCGAATACCAGGGCCAGAAATGTTCAGCAGCCAGCCGCGCCTACATCCCCCACTCGAAGTGGAACAAGCTCAAGGAAATGCTGGACGCCCAGATAAAGACCATACGCATGGGTCCCGCCGAGGATTTCCGCAACCTGGTGAACGCCGTCATAGACAGGGGCGCGTTCGACACGATTAAGGGATACATAGACTTCGCGAAATCATCGAAGGACGCCAAAATACTCTGGGGCGGGAACTGCGACGACACCACCGGCTACTTTGTGGAGCCGACGGTCATACAGGCCAAAACCCCGGACTTCAAGACCATATCCGAGGAAATATTCGGCCCCGTCCTCACCGTCTACGTCTACGAGGACGACAAGCTGGACGAAACCCTGCGCCTCTGCGACAAGACCTCCCCGTATTCGCTTACCGGGGCCATATTCTCGCAGGACCGGCAGGCCGTAGTCAAAATGGCGAAGGCGCTGGAGAACGCTTCCGGCAACTTCTACATCAACGACAAGCCGACCGGCGCGGTGGTCGGGCAGCAGCCCTTCGGCGGCGCGCGCGCCAGCGGAACCAACGACAAGGCCGGCAGCATGATAAACCTGCTGCGCTGGGTGTCGCCCAGGGCGATAAAGGAAAACTTCGTCCCCCCGCAGGATTACGGCTATCCGTTCATGCAGGAGCAGTAAGCCGGGAAAGAAGTTTGGACAAGATAAGGCCCGCCGCGAGGCGGGCCTTTTTATGGCAACAGGCCGCTCCGCCGGACGGCACGTTGTGGAGCAGGGCTTAAATAGCGTAAACTTGTAGCACATGATGCAGGACGTCCCTTCCGGGTGGGGAAGGGCCGCACCGCCAAAACCCGAACCGGAGACAGCATGAAGAACATCATACTCGCGGCCGCACTATTATTCCCCATCCACTCTTTCGCGGAGGAAGCCGCTTCCCCAGTTACACCCACGCAAACCGAAAGCGTCGCGCCGACCTCATCCACCGCCACGGCAACCCGGCCAGAAACCGAGAGCGCAAGCGCGAGCCCTGTTTCCACTTACAAGACAAACTACTTCGCCATAAACAACTGGCCGTGGAACAAGGCCGCGCAGGCGAAGTTCCAGTTGAGCATGAAGTTCAGCGTGCTGAAACCAGACCTCTATATTTTCAACCGGAACTATTTCCCGGCCTACGTGGCATATACTCAGAAGTCGCTGTGGAACATAGGCCAACCCTCGGCCCCGTTCGAGGAGAGCAATTACAACCCGGAAGTTTTCCTTGAATATCCCGTGAACAGAAGACTTGGTGGAAAAATCTATCTGCGGAGCGTCACGGTCGGACTCTTCGAACATGAGTCCAACGGCATGGCGGGAATACAGTCAAGAAGCTGGAACCGGCAGTATATAGCGGCAAAATTCGGCCTGGCCGGCGACAAGAAATTCGATGTAACCAACTCCTTCATTCAGGACAAGGCAGCCCTCTATCTTAAACTATGGATACCTTCCGGGTATTCCGAACAGGATGAATATCTTCAGTCGGTCGGTAAAGACACCAGGTTTCTAGACTATATGGGAAGGGGAGAACTCGGACTGAGCGTCAGGAATTTCCTGTGGGGGGGAGTCATGAAGGACCATCAGCTGGACGTGAGACTTCCAATATTCCATGACACGGACAAACCCTCTTGCCAGCTGGAATTCCGACAGCAGCTTCCGAACATGAATTTCGCCATTTATCTTCAATACTGGTACGGCTATGGGGAGACGCTTCTCCGCTTCGATCAGTTCGGCCACAGGGGTTTCGCCGGACTTTCATTCTCCTACTAGGCGGGAAAAGGTCAGAGCGCCAAAATTGAGAGAAGAAGAACAATTCCCGCGGCGGCGTGGGCGCATATCCGCAGCAGGCTTATCTTCCATTTGAAGCGGAAAAAGAACAGGGCCGCCAAGGACAGCTTGTCCCCGGCGAATCTGACCACCGCGGCGGGCCCCTCAGCCGCAGCAGCCACCAGCCTGCCAAAGAATGCGGCCTTCATCACCCAGCCAAGAAGGGAAAGCAAAAAAGCCAAAGCCGCGAAGGACAGCCAGTTCCCGCCGCTGTTTTTTAGCTCCCCGAAAGTCTTGCCCCAGGCCAGAGAGGCCACGCGCTTCGCGGAGGCGGAATCCACTCGCTCAAGAGCGCCAAGCTGTTCCACCACGGCCTGCGCCACGAGCTGTATGACAAGTTCGGCCAGTTCCTCCACCAGCGTCATCAGCCGCCAGAGTGCCTCAGTAATCGACAACAGGGCCGCATAGGCCGAGGCGAACAGCAGGAGAAAGCCGCAGGACAGCAGATACGCGCTCCAGCGCAGAAAGCCGTTATGTATATGGGAAATGGAATAATGAGAAAGAAGGAAAAAAGCCAGCCCGAAAAGGCCGAAAGAAAGCAGGCAGTACGGCAAAGCGGTTTTAAGCGCGCCGCTCAGCGCGGAAGAGACAAAACGGCCAAACCCTGCCCTGTCAGCCATAATACCCCCTGTTAAAACAAAAAGCCCCGCAGCCTTGAAGGCTTACGGGGCTTTTAAGCTGAAAACTACTCCATCCCGCAGGAACCGCCTTCACAGCAGCCCCCGCAGCCGCCCATGGGCATCTGGGGCATGGCCCCGCTGCCACAGCCGCAGCCATCGCCGCACTTGTGCGCGGAACCCTTGTGAAGGCCGTGAACGTCATCGTCCACTTTGACCACCTTCCCGAGTTTCTTGTCATAGACATAGCGGCCGGTCTTGGTCTCGGCAGGCTTCTGGGTCGATTCGGTATCGGTTTTTTTAGCAGGCATCGTAATAACACCTCCTATATCTGGCGGATTGCGCGGACGCGCGTTCCGTATAAAAAAAAGCGCGCCCACCGGGAATTGAACCTGGATCTCTAGCTCCGCAGGCTAGCACTCTATCCATTGAGCTATGGGCGCAACACCATTATCATACAATTTTTTGGCTGCCTAATGCCAGAAATAATCCCGTTCCGACGGGGAAACAGCCTTCCGGCGCAGCCAGCGGATGCGGCTTACCGGTCGCTGTCGCCCGGCAAAAGATGTTCCGGCAGGTCCATGAAGGAAACGGCCTTGCCGTCCCTGAAATCCAGAATCCAGACCCTGTCGAAGACCTTGCCAGGCCATTTATCCGGCGCGTCAACCCAGCCCAGAGCCCGGACCACATCCGGTATGCCGTCATGCGCCCAGGATATGACAACGGTATGCCCCTCATAGGCGGGATTGGCCATTATCTCCGCGGCCATTTCTTCCACATGCTTCTTGTTGTAGGCGGTTATTATGGAAAGACCAAGGCTTCCGGCCAGAGGAGTCACCGTCTGTATGGGACGGAGAGTTCCGTCCTCTCCTTTGGGCGCCATGGCGTAAATCGCCGCGGGCGCGCCGTATTTCGCCATATCGGGCGATGTCTTGAAAAATCCCACAAGAGCTTCGGCCCTTTTGAAACCCTGCTCGTTCAACTGATTACCGGAATCAGGTTTCTCCGCATGGCGCATCACCACTACGCGCGCCGGCGCGGCAACCGCGGCCTGAACCAGACCGGACAGAACCAAAACGGCTATGGCGATTATTCTCTTAATCATACAGTCTCCTTATTTAGAACAGAGCGGAACCGGTCATAACAGACCCACAGGAAAGCCAGCATAAGGGCCGCGCAAAGCATCTCCGTAGGGAATATAAGCCGCTGCCTGAGCGGAGCGGCAAGCCCAACTCCGAAATAGTTGATTGCGTGCATAAGCAGAACGCCGAACAGCAGGGCGGCTTCCGGCAAGGCATGGCGGACAAATAAAATTCCCGCGAACACAAATGCACCCGCCATGAAGAACCAGTAATCCAGAGGAGCGCGCGCGAGGAATTTATAAGCCATCAGCTTCACGAATTCAGCGCGCTTGCGAGAGATTATTGTCTTGCCGATGGCCCCGGCGGCGGCGTCCTTTTTCAGCACGCACTCCGAAGCCGGCAGGCCGGCCCCGCAAATATCGTCAAGAGAAGGGGAAACGATGTCCCATATCACCGGGTCGGCGGCGTCGCCATAAAATTGCGCATAGGCTGTAATGCCCTTGCCCTTGAAATCGGCGGAACGCATTCCCGCCGCCTTTACTTTAGCGTAGCACTGCTCGAACAACGCCTTTTGCCCCGGCTCAGAGAAGAAAGACGCGGTAGCGTCATCCGAAAGGAAAAGCCCGTTCATGGCGGAAACCAGCCCCACCCCGGGCGAAGCCCGGAAGACGCCATGCCTTACCAGATGATAGCCCCGTTCCGCCGAGATGGCCCCGCAGACAGCTGAGACGGACAGCAGCACTGGCAGGACAGCTTTACGAATATTACGCTCATGCAGGAAACCGGCGGCCGCCACCAGTGCCCCCGCGATTGGCATGAAGATGAACTGGGGCCTTACAAGCATAGCCCCCGCCGCAAAGAGCGAAAAAACCGCGAACCAACGGATATCCCGACTGAAAACATAACGGACAAAGCCGGCAACTCCGCCAAGCATCAAACCATAGGACAGCGCTTCAGTCATTATCTGCGCGCCGATAAAGCCGCCCTTCATGGGCATAAGGGGCCACAGCAGCGCCAGATACACCGGCAGGAAGACTAACACAGGCATGCGGAAACATCTTTTCAGTTCCACCGCCAGCCAGACCACGCCTAGCATGGCAATTGCAGTCTGCAAAACGACCGCGACCCGCAGATACGCGCCGCCGGATACAAGCCGGCACAGCGACAGAAAAAGCGGGTAGCCCGGAGCGCGGAAAATGCTTCCCTCCATATAGCCGCCCGAATCAGGCGACAGTACAGGCGCCACCGCCGCGAGTATTGCAAACACCGCCATATTGAGCAGAGCAAAAACAGCGCAACTTCTGTTATTTTTCAAATAATCAATCATGGAAATCCGATTTATTCCGGTTCATAGTCACTGCCATGAAAATACCGGCAGTCATCCCCGTTTCGCCCGGAGCGAAAATAAAAGCGGCAGAGGCGCGGCCTTTCCCGGAATCCGGTAAAAGCCGTCGCGCCCCTTCTTCATGCCGTCAAATTTTTTATATGGGCTATACGGGAATTCATGGAAGAATTCCAGCGTTAGCCCGGATAAGCGGACAGCGTCCAGTATCTCCTCCACGGTGTGCATCCACTCGACCGTGGGGGGAAGGACATCGCCGCCGTCTGTGTATCCCGCGGAGGGAGGATACCCGCAGGCCGTGGACTTGAAGTACGGGACTTCCATCGCATCGCCTTTCTGGTTGAAAATATTGGCAAAAGGATGGTCTTCCGCCACATAAAGCACGCCACCCGGCTTGAGGAAATGGGCCGCAACCGCCAGCCAGCGCCGGAGGTCCGGAATCCAGCACCATATGCCATACGACGCGAAAACAATGTCGAATTTCCCGCGCAGGACTTTCGGCAGGGCAAGCACATCAGACTGGACAAATGTGGCCGGCAATTTCGCCTCGGCCGCCAGACTGCGGGCCTGCTCTATGGCTTTGCCGGAAAAATCCACTCCGGTTACGACCGCGCCGCGCCGTGCCCATGACAACGTGTCCATACCGAAATGGCACTGGAGATGAAGAAGTTTTTTCCCACGGACAGGACCGACTTCCTTTATCTCAAGGGGCTTCAGGCTGGTCTTGCCGCAAAGGAAACCGGCGACATCGTAAAACCGGGATTTGACGTGCGTCCTGACGCGCGCGTCCCAGTTGGTCCGGTTCACCTTCAAATATCGTTCCATTACTTTTCCAGCTTGCGGGCAAGTTCCACCAGATTGCCTTCTATATCCCGTATCATGGCGGACTCCCATCCCCAGGGTTTTACCTCATAATTAGAGACGAGGACTGCTCCGCAGGCGATGGCGTCACCCAGGGCCGCTTTGACGTTCACGGGTTCCAGCCCTATCTGCACATTGGCGGGCTTTGACTCCAGAGAAGACTCCACGTATCCCTGCGGGATTATGGTGCGGGCCAGTTCCATCTGGGCGAACGCCAGCACGGTGGAGCCGGTTTCCATCTCCACGTAAAGTCCGCTTTCGTGCATGAAACGCCTCCTGAGCCCGAAAACGGCCTCGTAAAACGCGGTCATCCTTTTTATGTCCCTCACATAAAACGTGACAAAAGAAAACTTCATGGTTTTCCCCCCGTATGGACTGCACACTGTCTACAGTCACAAGTTTAGCAATTATTTCCGGCCCAGGTGAGCAAAGTCACACTGCCCCATGCGGCCAGTATTTGTATAGAATAAATATCAGCCATATTAAATCTGGGGACACCATGAACTGTCATCATTTTCGCAAACCGATTATAGCCGCCATACTGATGGCGGCCTGCGCCGCGCGGGTTTTCTGCGCGGAAACACTTGTAGTGGCGGAAGAGGATAAATTTCCACTGGACGAAAAGACATTGGATGGACTGTGGCCGGCGCAGGATTTTCCACCGGAAGGCCCGCTGCTGCTTTTCAGCAAGGCGGACAACGGCAACTGCGCCCTGCGCATTCTGGACTTCAAGACCGGCAAGGTAAAGGACGCCGGACTGATAGACACCCCGGACCAGTTCCCGGAGCTGTCTAAAGACGGACAGTCCGTGCTGGTCCACGCCACATCCAAATCTTCCTACAACGGAACGGAGTTCACGACAGTCAAAATCATGCTTCTAAATCCGCTGACAGGAGAAAAACGTTTCGAGGACAGCGCGACGTTCACCCCCAATTCGCCGGGCTACCTAGTACAGCAGGGCTATGCCGCGCCGGGTCTGCTCAAGCTGAACAAAAACGGCGGGGAGATGTTCGTGGAAACGCGCACCGGCCGCACATGGAACTGGAAGCCGCCGGAGGCAATGTCGGAGAGCATGAGATACGAATCACAGGCCATAGCTCCAAACCGCGCCCTTGTTGCAAGGGGCTCCCTGCCGGAAAACGCGGCATGCGCGGGCAACGTCTGCCTGTTCAATGTGAAGACAGGCGCAGTCACAGCCCTGAGCGACAGCCAGGGTTATGACCGGCTGGCCTTTTCCCCCAATGGCAAACTGCTGGCCGCGTCAGACAAATCCTCCGCCAAAATATGGGACCTGCGCACCATGAAGGTAATCCACGCCGAACCGGATTTCGGGGGCGCGATAACCTTTTCGCCGGACGGCAAAACAGCCGCGCTATCAGGCGACAGCATGACGCGCTTCATCTTTCCGGGCAGCAAAATGAAACCGGTGGCGGTGGACACGCGCTGCAGTCCAAGGGTAGTTTTTTCTCCGGACTCCCGCCTTGCCGCCGTGGAGAGCGGGAATAAAGTCATGGCGCTGGACCTGCGGAACGGCAAAATCGCGGCGGAAATAAAGAACGAGTGGAACGGGGAAATCCGCTTCACCGCGGACAGCCGCATCATGACCATAGGCAAAGCCCTGTGGGACACCTCCACATGGAAACTGGTCGCCGAGATGCCGGACCCGTGGATAGGCATATCAACCGACGGCAAGCGGATAGCCACGCGCGATTTCAACGGCGCCGAAAAGGGACGCCCGCTAACGCTCTGGCAGGTGGGCACCATGCGCGAAGTGCTAAGCCGCTATCTGGAAAACAAGGTCAATAAATGGCAGGAAAAAGGTCCTTACGAAAAAACCGCCGACTATCTGGCACGGGTAAACGACGCCTCGCGCGGGGAATTCATCAAAAACTGCCAGAAGGAATTCATAGACCGCTATGCCAAAGGCATAACGCTTCACGCCGGACAGACAGTCTATGACCCCGATAACGAAACGTTCAGGATAGAATTCCGCGAAACCATCCCAACCATATTCCTGAAGGTTCCAGCGAACGAGGCCCCCGCCTTCCAGGAAGCGGCGGAAAAAGGGAAGCTTGTCTTCAGACAACCCCGGTGGGCCATAACCCCGGAATTCAACTTCGTGCTGCGCTCCGCGCAGGTGCATACCGCCGAATTTTCGCAGAACGACAGGGCATATGACTACGACTCGGGCGACAGCGCGGAATTTAACGTGGTGGACCTGAAACTGAATTTCGCAAAGCCGGAAATAACGTCCCCCGCCGCGGCAGGAGCCGCGCCAGCGGTAAGGGAAACGCGCACCTCCGTCGCCGTGGGAGAACCCGGGCTGGACGCACCGTCCTTCTCGATGAAACAGGATCCGAACAGGTTCGCGCTGGTCATAGGCATAGAGAATTACCGCTCGGCCCCGGCAGCCTCCTACGCGGAGCGGGACGCCGCCGCGATGCGCGCATATCTGCGCGCTCTGGGCACGCCAGACAGGAACATATATTTCCTCTCCGGCCCGAACGCGACCAAATCCGCCATTGTGGGACGACTGGAGGAACTTCTTCCCAAAAACATGAACGGGAACTCCTCCCTGTTCGTCTACTATTCCGGTCACGGCTCTCAGGACGAAAAAGGCAACGGCTATCTGGTCCCGTGGGACGGGGAGCTTAACATGCTGGCAAGCACCGCCATTTCGCTCAAGCAGTTTTACGCCGACATAAAGGCCTTGCCGGCGTCCAGAATCATCGTGGCGATGGATTCCTGCTTCTCCGGCTCCGGCGCGCGCTCCGCCATGCCGGAAGGGGCGCGGCCTCTGGTGGTGATGAAGGAAACCGCCTCATCCCTGCCGGGAAACATGGCCCTGCTGACATCCGCCGCCGCGGCTGAAATATCCGGCGCGAAGGATGCCGCGGCGCACGGCCTGTTCACCTACTATCTGCTGAAACAGATGGCGGAGAAAGCCAAACCGGGCGCATCGCTCAGGGTCGGGGATTTCTTCGGCGGGGTTTCCGAGGCGGTGGCGGACGAGGCTCACAGGCAGAACAGGGAACAGACCCCGCAGTTTCGGGGGAACCCGGAACTGCCGCTGTTCTGACATCCACCCATAGTCTTTGACCGAAACGGCGGCGCGAAAGCGCCGCCGCTATTTTTCAGGAGTGCGGCCGCGCGCGGACAATAGTCTGCGGTAGAACAACAGCCCCAGCAAAAGAAGCGGAAGAAGCAGGTCAGGCAGTATCATGCCGAAATTGTATGAGGCGAAATTGCCGCGCAGAACGGTTTCCCTGACATGACCGAAACAGGCCCCCAGCAGAAATATGGACCAGCCGAGCCCGGTAGCCAGCCAGAAATCCCCCCGGAACCAGATGCACATAACGCCCAGCACCCCCCAGGCCAAATCCCCTGCGCCCACCTCGAACTGGAACGGGCTGCCGACTGCCCAGCCGATACTGGCGGCCACCCTGTCGGCCGCGAATATATGCCCGGACGCGGCAAATAGTCCGGCAAGGCCGACACCGAAGACAAGCAGGTATAGAAGGATTATTTCGACAATCCCTGCCCGGTCCAGACTTTTTCTGACAGCGAAAAGATGCGCCCCCGCGCAGAGCAGTCCGGCACCGACAAAGAGAATGGAAAGCATGGCGTCCCCCGTGTTAATGTGCGGCGTGGAGACGAAAATCTCCCGCCCGGGAACAGTCTAGCACATTGCGGACGCCGCCCGGACGGACAATTCCCCCTTGTCTTGCCCCGCCGAGTTTTGCTATATTATCTGTGTCGGGAGCATGCGGGCGTGGTTCAATGGTAGAACACGACCTTGCCAAGGTTGAGACGTGGGTTCGATTCCCATCGCCCGCTCCAGATTCAATCAGCAAACTTAAAGACGACAGCCCTCAAACGGCTGTCGTTTTCTTTTTCCCACGCAGGCAACAGCACGGTTTACACGCCGCAAGGTTTAATAGCATAATTCTGGCATGAGAAAACTTATAGTCATTGCCGCAGCACTGGCGCTGTCAGCCTGCGGGAAATGTGGTTCTCCCGCCCCGTCACCTTCCGGGAAAGCCACCGAAAAACAACCCGCCCCGGAATTTCACATAGCCAAACTGTTGCAGGCGGACAGGCCGGAGCTGAAATCCCTGGCCGAGTTGAAGGGCGAAGTGGTGGTCCTTGAGTTCTGGGGAAGCTGGTGCGGCCCCTGCGTGGACAACATACCGCACTTCAACGACCTGGCTGACAAAATGCAGGGCAAGCCGGTGCGTTTCATTTCAGTTACGGATGAAAAGCAGGAAACCGTGGAGAAATTCCTTAAAGCCCACTCCCTCAAGGGCTGGATAGGGGTGGACACGGACAAATCAGCCTTTCAAGCTTTCAAGGTGCGTGGACGGCCGGACACCATTGTCATAGATGCGAAAGGCATGGTGGTGTGGCGGACCTATCCCTCCAACCTGACCGAGAAGGAGCTGAACGACGTCATAGACGGCAAGTTCGTAAAGTCCGGCAAAGACAGGCCTTTAATCGAAACCTCGAATAACACCTCCGCCCCCGCCATCCTTGAAGTGCGCATATCCACGCCGGACGCCGGGGCAGTAGGCTGTTCAAGCAGCATCGGGGGCAGTCTCCTGTCCGGGAAAAACGTTTCCCTGAGATGGATGCTCGGCAAGGCGTATGGCTTACCCGAAAACAGAATAATTTTCGAAAAAGGCATTGACGAAAACAGGAAATATAACATCCATATAAAAGTTCCTTATGACAAGGAAGCACAGGTTCAGCCCATCGCCAGGCAGGCCATAGAACTGGGACTCAGACTGAAAGCCCGCGAGGGAAAACGCGACATGACCGTAATGGTGCTTAAACTGACCGGGAAAAAAGCTCCTGGCCTGGTCAAAGCCAGCCCCGGAGGCCAATTCAAGTGCAGCTCCGGACCGGGGGAAATAGAAGCCAGCGGGCAGGAATTCACCAGTCTGGTTGAAACGATTGAAGCGATGGCAGGCATACCATTAGTGGACGAGACCGGCCTCAAGGGAATGTACGACATGAACCTGAAATGGGACTATGCCAAAAAAGAGGCGCTGGGGCAGGCGCTGGAATCCCAGCTTGGCATAAAGGCAGTGGAGGCAAAGCGTAAAATTACGATGGTGACAGTAACAGCCGAAAAACCGCCCGAAGCCAAGCCTGCCCATCAGGCAGGACACTAAGACCGCAATAACTTCAAATAAAAAAATGCCGCCCCCCCTGCAGGGGGCGGCATTTTCTTTGAGAAGAGCCGACGTCAGCGCGGGCAAAAGGTAACGATATAGCTCATGCAGCCGACGGAACCGGAACAGCCGGTGGACTTGCGGCACTGGTAGAGGCCGTGGTCGTCATGATACTGCCAGCCGTACACCGTGGGGCATTTGCTTTCCACGTTGTTGATATAGGCCTGATACTGGGTATCCCAGGCTTTGTTTACATTGCCGTGGGCGGAAAGGAATTTGAGCAGCGGGTCGCAAAGGCAGGCGGGGCGCTGCGTGAGGTCATTGTTGTTGTACGGGGAACAGTTATAGCCGTAGCCAAGCGCGAAGCTGTTGCAGTTGTTAATACAGACCGCGCCGGGAGAAAGATTCTGCTCGCTGCAGGAACAGCAGTGGCGTGCGCGGACTTCATCCGGCTCGGTGGAACCGGCCCGGGTGACATATTTGCAGGGGCTGAGGCAGCTCTTGTTTCCGTCCGGGGCGTATTTAAGGACATCGGGGCAGACCGGAGCATTGGGGCTGGTTGCGTCCGAGAAGTTGCAGCCGCCGTTGCCGCACCAGCGGGTCATCGTGCCTGCGTCATAGCTGCCCCACGGCTCCACCGACATCGAGCGGTTGAAGCCGTCCACGAAACTTATGTCGTAATAATCGTTGTCGCCGTCGCCGTTGAAGGTTATCTCCATCAGCGTGGCGGGAGCCTCGTCGCCCTTGCCGGCGTCGCAGAGGGGAGGGCTGGCCTTTCCGCAGTCGCCGGTCTTGCAGCAGAAGGCTCCCGTGCAGTTGGCCGAGAAATCGCAGCCAGTGCGCGGCCAGAAACGCCCGCTCCACCTGTCAGGCACGCTGACGGTGTAAGTGGAATTCTGCGGCATTACCCAGCCGTTAGGGAATGAGGCAGTCGGACCGGAGGAGCGGAGCGAACCCACCCAGATGGTTTCGCTGCAATAGTTCCGGAACAGTATGCCGTGCGAAGTCGGCGGGGTGGGAGTGGGAGTCGGAGTGGGCGAGGGAGACGGGTTGGCGGCCTGATGCTCGCGGACCTTGTTATCGAGCTGCTCCACCTGATCCTTGGCGGCGCTGGCCATGCCGATGAACACGCCGGCGAAGGCATTGCCTGAAAGACAGGCGAGAACGGCGGTCAGTAGTAATTTTCTCATGGTCATATCCTCTTAGAAGTAGTAGTTGATGCCGGTGTTGAAAACGAAATGCAGGCCGTCGGACGAGATGGAGGTGGAGTGGTCGCTGACGGTGATATAAGCCGGACCGAAGTCGAGCTGGAAGGCGAAATCCTTGTGGAAGAAATAGTCCAGCCCGGCGAACAGCTCGCCGGCGAAGCCGTTGCCTTCGCTGACATGGCCCTTGACGGACAGATAGTCGGCCTCAAGCCCGGTGAACACGCGGAAACGGCTGTCCTTGAAACCTTCTATTTCCGGGTAATAGTAAAAACGCCCGCCGGCCACCAGTATATGCTCCAGATGCTGAACCCGTATTTCACCGGCGGCCTTGGGCGTGAAGAAAAGGCGCGCGTTCAAGCCGGGGAAATTGATACCGACGGCTTTTCTGAGCTTTTCGCCGTAATCTTCAGCCTGGGACTTATTGATCTCATGCGCCGGCGCCGGATGGTGCGCGGCAGTGGCTGGATGATGAAGCTCCGCCGCGGAAACGGTTGAGGCAAGTAAAACAGAGGAAAAAATAAAGCAGGAAAGCCTGACAGGAACTAACGCCATTCTTCCACCCCCAAGTAATCGCTGTGTCTGTTATTCTACATTATCTGTCGACGGGTTGCACTGTCAGCCATAGGCAGACAAGCTTCGAATCAACCGGCAACAACATCAGAGTACGCTTCTGATACGCTCGTCGTATTTTTTACATGGGGCGATGCAATCGGAATACGCGGTTCCGCATTTTTCCGCGTTGAGCGCGCTGTCGGTCTTCGGAGAATCCTTGGCTATTCCATCCAGACAGTTTTGTTTTTCAGCGGAACACTTAGCCTTGCACTTGTCACCGTCGGTGGTAACGGGATGAAAAGAATCCCTGCCGGTAGCGCAGCCGGACAGAATAAGGGCGAAAACAACAATAAGCAGTCGCATGTCGTCTCCTTGCCAAACAGTTTGCAACAGTAACTTGCCTGCCTCTGAATACTGTATACAAGCAGAATTTATGACTGAAAGCGAGAACAGCACCACCAGGAAGCACCAGCCCTTAAATGGTCGCCTGGGACTTGGCGATCTACCACTTATAATTCAAAGACATGCGGTGCGCGGTACCGAGATCGCCAAACGGGCTCCAGGCATAATCGAGCGAGGCAGCACCCATGGCAATGCCTCCTCCGGCATTCAATCCTGTCAGCCCGCCCAGCTTGCTGGTCGAGGTGCGGGAATTATACCCAGCCCGTGCCGCCAGCGAGACAGCCCTCATGGGGAACAGGTATTCGCCCCCGACGGCGTAATAAACCGCGGCTGCCTTTGGCGCCACGACGTCGGCGGCCAGTGTAAAATCACTCGTCTTGTACGCGCTTCCGAGGCGCAGCGTAAACGGCAGGCTGTCCCGCGTATCGCGGTACTTAAGCCCTGGCCCGATATTAGCGGCCGAGAAAGACAATGCGAGCTTGTCCGACAACCGCGCCCGCGTGCCGACATCCAGCGCCACGGTGGAGGCGGTGTCGTCAAGATTGGAATATATATATTTGCCTCCCGCGCCCAAATCCAATATCCCCAAGTTAAAGCCCAGACCGAAACCGACGGCAAGATCACGCGGATGGAAAGTGTTGCCCGTTCCCGCGCCGGTGTTATCAATCTCATCCATGGAACCGGGTGACAGATACTGCACCTGCGCACCCCAGACCAGCCCGCCGAAACGCTTCGCCAGCGCGAGGTAGTCGTAATTTATCGACTGGAAATAGAAGGCGTGCGTAAAAGACACGTCTCCGTTTTTTACACCAGCCAGGCCCGCGGGATTGTAATATAACGCCGAGGCATCGTCCACCGCCGCCCCCTGCGCGGACCCCATCGCCACGGCGCGCGCCGTTACCGGTATCTCCAAAAATTGAGCGCCGGAGGTACCGACAGCATCGGACGAAAAATCGCCAGCCTGCGCAACTCCCGCGAAAGCCGCCGCAAGAAACGCTACCGCAAAGTTTATTGTTTTCATGGTAGTAGCTCCTACCTAACTATGGCCAGCTTGAGAGTTTTAGGCTGCCCGCCGCCCTTAACAACGGCGAGGTATACGCCGCTGGCGACATTTCTGCCGGAACCGTTTTTGCCGTCCCACGCGACACAGGCATTGTCCGAGGAATGGAACTCCAGCGTTTTCACCAGATCACCCGCGATGTTATAGATGTATATTTTGCCGTCGTCGGACAATCTGTCGAAAATAAGGCCGGTTCCACAGCCCGCGACAGTGGCGGAACCCTGCCTGTTGTTCGCGCCGGGCTTCCAAGGCACGGGATAGGCCCTTGCCTCGCTGACATCGGCCAGGGCGCTCACCCCCTGCTGGACCCCGCGCAGTGAAAGCGGATCGCCCGTGGCGGCAGCTCCCTGGTCGTCATAGGCCTCGAAAGTGTAAGTGTAGTTGGAGACATCGCCGATGACACCCGAAGTGATACAGATATGCCATCTGGACCCGTCCGCATAACTGCCGTCGGGATCCTCTTCCGCCATGGCGAACGGACTGCCGGAGACTTCAACACCGTTCTTCATGAGGTGAAGCTTAGGATAGCCGTCGGCGGGAGGGTCGTCATCCTCGTCCGTGTAGTCAACCCGGAAATCATAGTTGCCTGCCGTGCCGGTCGTGACATTGACGCCGTCATCCGTATAACCGGAGGCTTTAGCCCAGGCAAGCTTAGGCGCTTTTTCCACACCGTTATAAAACAATGTCGTAGTAGGGTCGCCGTAGACATTGAAATCCATCTTGTTCATCCAGCTGCTGTTGCCGAAGCCGTTGCCCATGCTGCTTTTTACCGAGGCCAGGGCCTGCCCGGCGGGCATACCGGAGGAAATCAGCAGATTCATATAGGAATAGCCCATGGACGCGTTGTCCGCATACGAAGGCAGGGGCGTCCAGTAGCCCACCGCATACCAGGAAACACGGGACGCTGACACCGTGTTCACGGCGCCTTTCTTCAACAAAGCGTAGCCGAGATTGGCCGTGTCTTCCGGATAGCCGTTATTGCAGGAACACTGATAGAAGAAAGAAGGATACGCATCCGTAAGCGAAAGGGCATGCGTGCTGTTGAACATATCCGGCCAGAGCATTTCTCCAGCCTGCGGGATGCCGTCGTTATTCGTATCCTCTTTCCAATACTTGCGGGAAACACCTGTTTCACTGCCATGTCCCCACCACAACACAGTGCCGTAACCCTTGTTTATCTCCCTTATCATCATCGTGCTGGAAACGCCTTCATGGTCCTCGTTATCATAAGAAGCAGTGTCCGGCACGGATAGAAGGCCGGCTTTTTCGTAAGCCACATAATACGAATGGTTGGCGGCGGTAAGATAATCGTTCACAACATATTTGGGCAGGTCCAGCCCGTCGCTGCGTGCGCTACCATTGCCGTCCTCATTGTAATAGTTGGAAACAGCCATCGGCAGAAACATCTTTTTACGCCAGGAAGGGGCTCCCGTGATATTCTTATAATCGATAATCTTCTGCAGCACAGCGTCCAGCGTGCTGTAATCGGAGCCATAAACCGGTATGCGGCCCACGTACACTTCCGGTGTGAAACTGACGCCGCCCACGCCGTTGTCGCCAATGTAATCGCCGAAATAGCCATCGCCGTTAAGGTCCCAGTTGCCGGTCAAATTGCTGTAAAAGTAGTCCGTGGGGGACTTGCAATCGCCGTCGGTACAGCCTTTTCTGGGCCAGCACATCTTCATGGGCACATCGCCCGTGACCGGGGTGGGATCGCCTATCAGGAGTACGTTCACTATGCCCATGGCGGCATAATTATCTATCAGCCACTTGCGGATTTTCTCGGACGTCCCGTCCGGCGATTGCCCGGTCAAAGAACCGTAATCGCTCTCCGTGACAATCAACGGCTTATAGCCGCGCGCCTTCAACTGGGAAACGAAAAGCGGCAGCTTAACGCTATTGGTCTTTATGGCATTGGTGGTGATAATAGCGTAGTTATAGGTAACGGCTCTGGCAGTCACAGCGCCTTCCTGATACCAGGCTTTGGCGGAGTCGTAATTGACAAACCGTTGCGTCGCGACAGAGTCCATTGCATTGTCGCCCAGCAACGCGGCTCCCAACCGGCTGCGGGAAGACGCGGAACCGGAAACGGTCACAACAGCCGATTTAACTATATATACTTTCCCGGATACGGGATTGTACTGCACAGGGAAAAACTGAACCCGGGCAAACTTCCACTTGCGCATCCGGGACAGTTCTTCGAACACCGCAACGCTCTTCGGATATTTCTGGTCGAGATTATAAACATCGAGATTTTTCCCGTCGCGCACGTTGCTCGCGGAACCCCAGTTTAGGCGCACGGAACGGCCGGAAGGGGAAGATGCCGCCGCGGGAGCCGGCAGGAGATTGTATATTCCGGGCAGTTCTTCCGTGACCACGTTGGTTATTGCCAGCTGGACTGTAGCCATATCTGTTGAAGGGGGCAAAGCCACATCATAAATTTTTGCTGGAAGTTGGGGATTGCCAGGCATGGAGGCCGGAGAGAAACCATCCATCTCGATACTGTCACCCCGCGTCCCCTGCACGATACGATATTGCCCGGCGTTCAAGGTCAAAGAGACGGTCTGGCATCTGGCGGTCTGCGCGATAAACAACAAGCCAATGATTAACAACAGCGGAAAACAGAGCTTTTTAGACATGCGGCACTCCCCCTACAGCGATTTATGACATACAAGCAAGCATGCGGCACACAGCGCCACACGCGCAAAACTGGCTCCATACATACATTGAGTTGGAACCACCCCAGAACATTGTACGTTATTGGAAAGGTTTTCGAATAAGAAAAACGAGAATTGACCATCTTCCACAAAAGTGGACCAGAACCAAATCCAGAGCCTGCTTAAAGACTGTCGGCTGGATGGGAAAAAGATCGATGCCACCTGTATAAAACCCTTTATACGACAGGTCAAAGGGGTCCTTCGTCCGCATTGGCTTCCGGCCATGGACACACTCCGCGCCAGCCGCTGAGCGGCTGCCGCTACGAGTGCTGGTCGGAAAAATAGGGGGAAAATAGGGACAGTGACTATTTTTTGCTGCCGTAATATCTTGGGACGCCCATGGCAACGCTTACAATTCTCTGTATAGTTTCTCTTTGCCCTCGCCATTCTGTGTATACAAAGGTGTTACATGAATAATACTACTGTCAAACAAATGGCATCTGTCCCTATTTTCCCTGATACTCTGCCTCGGTAATCGCCGTACTTTTAAATGCGTAATCAGTGATAGGCTTATGCGTGTCCAATACCCAAAAACTCCACCAGGCGAATGATGGAACAGCCGTTATAAGACACAAAAGGAATAAACCAATACGAGGAAAAAACTTTTTCATTTCTCGGGATAACTCTTGCCTGTCAATTTTTTGAGTACCTTACGAGAGAAGTAACGTATGTCATCTGCACCATCTGAAAGTAGTTGCTCAAGAACAGGGACAGCAGAGTCATCTTTAATATCGCCCAAAGCTTCTATTGCAAATGTTCTTCTACTAACAGGCAAAGTTGTATCTTGAGCTATTCCAATCAATATATCCACACGCTTATTTTCCTGTGCCCAGAATATTGTATCCGCAAGGAAATGACTATCCTTCTTATACAAGGCTATGAGGTATGCTTCAACTTCCTTCGCGGAAGGCGTGGTAGTTGCATCGCAATTACTTAGCAATACACGAAGCGCCAATAGCCGTAGCCCTTCCTTTTTCATAGTCAAAATATCCCACATAACCGGAAGCACTGCTTTGTCTTGCATGTAAAGGATGGCACTAGCAGCAGCATCCTGCGCCTTTTCATTTTTTGAGTCCCGCTGTATTTCCAGCAATTGCGGCAAAACCTTAATCCCGAACTTGGCAAGCGCTTTGCTTTCCTCGCCTTCCATTTTCCCCAACTTTTTAATAAGCACAGGGATGGCACGTTCATCACCCAAATCACCCAAGGCTTCAGCCGCCTGCATGCGCAAACCCTCTGTAAATGCCTGTCTCATTGCCAGCTTCTCACTAAGCACCGCAGTAACCGCAGGATGAACAAGCTCCTTGCCGGACACCAAATCAATCAACGCAGGTACAGCCTCCTTTGCTTTCAGTTTCACAACCATATCAATGGCAATACCGCAGGAAAGAAAGTCACCATGCTTTATTTGTTTGATAAATACTGGGACCAGTGCCATGTCGGTAACGTTCCCCAGCGTTCCCGCCACAGCACCACGCACCGAATCTCTTTCTTCTGGCCCGGCAGAAGCGTCCAGCGCATCAAACAACAGCTCAGCTTCCTTAGTGTTCACTGGTTTTCTGGCGGCAATAGCCGCGGCAAACTTCGCCTGTTCCGTCTTATCGCTTGTCTTGCGGGCTTCCTTCAGCAACTTGGCCAGAGGCATTGCTGCTAATTCCGCAGAGACCGCGCTGTTTGCAGCCACAGCAGTATTAGTGGAAGGAGAGGTAGATGAATCCTGAGCGGAAACATCTCCGGGACATAAAAACAAGCCGCTACAAAGTGACACAGCAAAACAGAGTATTATAGTGTCGCGCATATCCAAATAATCTCCAAAATCGGTTTTAACTTCTGTTATTTAGGCAGTACAAGCATGCCAATTTCTGCCACATCCGACTAGATGCCATCATCAAACAACATTTTATAGGCACAGCACACTACATGCGCCTGAAAGCGGTTATGCGTTTCAGGTAGCATTTTATATGCCAATGGAGTGGCGCCAATTAAAGCACCAGGCAAAAATTTACCGTCTCAAATTATAGATGATACCATCCCCACTGGGGACAGTATACCTTTCTCCCCATACTTTGCATAGATGCCCAAAATGGCTACCGACCGATTACTTCTGATTGACCTTACCCCATATTTAGATAAATAGTTCGTAGGGCGTCCGTCGTGGAAACGCGCCCGGGCATGGACACCCTCCGCGCCAGCCGCTAAGCGGCTGCCGCTGCGAGTGCTGGTCGGGCAGCACTATGCTTTCCCGGAGGGAAACCCTGGTGCAGAACGCCATCCCGGTTCGGATACCCGGATTTTGCAATGGGGAACGAGAACCGAGACGGAAAAGCGCACAGCGGATTCGGTACAAAAAACTACGAGCATACCCGCAGGTATGTAAGTACTTTTTTGTGCCGGAGACGCAAAGCGGTTTTACGTCGAATTCCGTTACCTGTTGCAAAATCCGGGTACACCAAACCTGCGGTTTGGCGAAAGCATTTTGCGGGAGCGCAAACTAAATAGGGCCACCCAACAACGGTGGCCCTATTTAATTTGAGCTCCCCCTGCTGGACAATTTCAGGAAATGGCTGAACTACCTGCGCGTCGATGGAAGATAAGGATGGCGATTATGTTCCGCTGAATATGGCCATAAATCTAGAACCCGCGGGAAGGAACTTTCCGTTTCATCGAAAAAGGTTTGCACTTTTTCAGGTGTCAAGTCGTAATTAACAGCCAAACGATTTAAAAAATCAGCCATAGCTTTAGCGCCGGCATCTACTTCAAGGTCAGTACCCGCACAGGGCGTAACCACATGCAATGCTTGTCCAACATGTAATAATACTTCCGCAAAATTAATTCGCCCAGATTGGCAAGTAGCTAAAAGCACTAATTTATCTGTCGTTGCGCTTGCAAACCACTGCGCGATGTTTTCCCAACGAACAATTTCGCTACCGGGAGATTCAATTTGTGTTGCGGGTTGTCCCACTCTGTTACCATGCGTAACAAATAATACCGCAGAGTAAGAATACGAAATATTTTGCAAGCCAAATAATCCTTCCCAATTACGAATAGAAACCTCTCCCGATACCATGGTTTGCGCGCTTATTTCTTGACGGAATAACCCAATAAAACCCCTAACAATTGGGTCATCAGGCATCAATGCGACTATTAAAATCTTTAATGGTGATCTTAAATTGAGAGTAATCTCCCCCAAATTGCCAATTATGTTAGGCATATTTCACCTTCCCCCTTAGAAAAGTATCTTTATACTATGATTTTTACAAATAGAACTACAAGGGACTGGGGGCCCCCCAGTATAGCGCCCATTGGCGCGATGGCCGTGCGGATGCACGGCATAATGGATATCCTACAACACTCTCTGAGAGGTCGACCCAATGAAAACCTCCTTAGAAAGGAAACCCCATTCCCCTTCCCCCGTCACAAAATTCCGTAAAGCGATTTTCGTATAGCAGTGTTAGCCAAGCCAGTGCGAAGCATGAGGCAGCAAACTTGCTCGGGCAATTTTAACCAGCGGAAATGAAAGCTATAATTATTGCGGACGATGAAAACTGCCGAGGCTTTGCTTCAGATTTAAGCCGGAACCAGGACTCTCCTAGCTGACCCTCGTATAACTCCTGTCAGCTACGAGTGCTGGTCGGGCAGCACTATGCTTTCCCGGAGGGAAACCCTGGTGCTGAACGCCCTCCCGGTTCGGATACCCGGATTTTGCAATGGGGAACGAGAACCGAGACGGAAAAGCGCACAGCGGATTCGGTGCAAAAAACTACGAGCATACCCGTAGGTATGTAAGTACTTTTTTGTGTCGGAGACGCAAAGCGGTTTTACGTCGAATTCCGTTACCTGTTGCAAAATCCGGGTACACCAAACCTGCGGTTTGGCGAAAGCATTTTGCGGGAGCGCAAACTAAATGGGGCCACCCAACAACGGTGGCCCCATTTAATTTGAGCTCCCCCTGCTGGACGATTTCAGAACCTACCTAATATCAGCCCCTCTGGAGGCTCTTGATACTTAAAACCCGAGATTGAGCGTTATGCGGTGGCTGTATCCCAATTCTCCCAACGACAGTATCGCATAATCCAGTCTTTGCCCCAGAACCCTTAAACCAAACCCGGCTGACATCCCACGGGGAACCTTCCGGTCAGGGTCCTTCTTGTTCTCCTTGTCGTATATATACCCGCCACGCAGATATATCAATCCGTACAGCGGCATCTCCCCGCCAAACGCAAAGGTCGTCCGCTTCTCAGGCACGTTCTGCCTCGCATCAGCCGTCACCAACAATCCCATCCGGAACTGGTATGCCAGACCACCATTCAACGTTGTGGGCAAGCTGGAGCTCTCGGAAATAAGCTTGGGCCCTTTCCCCAGATTAAGCACCGAAGCCGCGATGTCAAAACCACCGACATGCAATATGGCCCCGCCATCAAACGCATACCCGGTCCCGGACTCGTTCTCTATCTTGCTGTGTATCCCCTTTACGCCCAGGCCATAGCTAAACGGACCGGCCTGCCCGGCATAGGTAACCTGACCGGCATATTCGCTGGACTTGAAGTCACCCGTAGGCCGCCGCTGAGCATCGCGCCCCTCAAGCGTACCTTCGTTAAGGTATACCAACGAATAGCCCAGCGTTCCGCCAAAGGCTTTGTGCGTGAACATGACGTTTTCCAGCCTCATGTCCTCGAACAACTCCACATGCGATGCGGACAAAGCGTAACGCTCCTTGCCGCTTATGCCGGCCGGGTTGTAAGACATTGCCTGCACGTCATCCCTGACCGCGGTAAACGCACCCATAGCGGCCGCGCGCGCTCCCGGCGCAATCTTGAGAAACGCAAAACCGGCGTCATCCGCATGCGCATTCAGCCCGGAAAGCGCCACGGTAACGAATGCCAACGATATCATTTTCGTTTTCATAGCGCCCCCTTACCTTATGATGGCCAGCTTCTTGGTGGCCTTTATGTGACCTTCGCCGTTCTTGAAGGCGTCTATGCGATAGACATACACGCCCGTACCCGCGCCGCTCCAGGTGTATTCATAGGCGTACTGCAAGCCTTGCCCGTCGTTAACCACCTGCGGCAGGCCTTCGATAGCGCCCGTATGCCTTAGATCGCCCGCCACGTCATAGATGCGGAAGTCCACACGGTCAGCTATGCCCACTTCAACGTGAATGGTGGGTTTCGCCCCGCCCTTCGCAGGGTTGGGGAAGGCGTACACCTCGCCCAGCCTGAATGTCGGGTCCGCAACCTGATACAAAACACCATTTACCATCACCTGGTAGATACCAAGTGCATCTACGGTTGCCACAACCCGGTTAAGAGAGGGGTCAAAAGCCGACGGAACAGCCTCCCACTTTTTCAATCCTGGAGACCATCGGTAAATGCTCAAGTCACTGACACCCTTATTGGCAGGCAAAGCAGAAACAGCATATGGTAATTCAATCGTAAACTTAGGTGCAACCGCATTGCCTGTGACAGATATTTCCGTAGCAGGTCCCACAGGGGATATCCGCCCATAGTAGAACGCCAAGCTCCTGGCTTCCCTTTCAGAATCATCAGCCGGTTTAGATAAACCGGCACGAACAAAAGCATCATTCGACAAAGCATTCTCGCCAACGCGCAGAATTGTATGGTTCCAGGACTCGAAGGAACCGCCATACCTGGCAGGCAGAGGAAGACCGGCTTCAACCATTTGAGCAGGATAATTATCCATGTGGGCGCTATCCAAGACTGTTGAGACTTTACCATTCTCTTTAGCCTTTACAGTTATGGAAGCTTTGCCCATGCGGACAAGACCTCGTGTAGTGGCAAATCTGATAACAAGGTTATGCTGACCAGCTGCCAGATTATCTGGTACAACACCACGAATAGAGGTCGTGCTCCACTCAGCTATTCCAGCGACAACCCCGCCAATCATCACATTTGTTTTGGGAATACTATTAACCAACGTACCATCATAATTCCCAAATCCACTACCAGTAATTGTGAAGTCATCCCCCGGATGCCACCCGGCAATGGAATTAACCTGTACGGACTGCACGGACAGCATGGAACGATCGGTGAGGCTGGTGGTAGAAATAAGATTCGCCAAATAGCCGGCATCAGACTCTGTAGACAGCTTCACAGCGAAGTAGTAGCGCATACCGGAATCTATTGGCGTATATAGACTGTATGTCTCCATAGTTGTGCCAGACGCGACAACAGTGCTGAAATCCGCCATTGTAGATAGTGCGACCGCATAAGTTGAACCCTCTATACCAGTCCACTCAGCACCAACTGTATCTGTGCTTACAACAGCAAACTCCGGATTCAAAGCTGTTACAGGGACGACCTCTATAGCGCTGGCCAGACGTGTTTCAACACCTGCGCTATTGCTCACGATCAAATCCCATGCGCCATATTCCGCCCCGGTCATGGGCAGATTACATGCCAACTTGTTCTCGTCTACTACCTGAATATCACTAGCGATTATTTCTGTCCCGGCTTTGGACAGTTTTACACCGCCTATGCCGTAGAACTTCATTCCGGCCAGATCGGTAACAAACACAGAGGTATTATTAGGCAGCACAGAAGGAGTGATGCCGGTCAATTCCACCGCAGGCAGCGCCAGGGTCCTGGTTGAAATTTGATTGGCCAGATATCCTGCGTCAGGTTCACTACTGACTTTGACGGCGAAGTAATAGGTTGTGTCATACAACAACCCTGTGAACGCATACGTGCTGCCGATAACCGTTGCCGACGACACAACACTACTGTTGTTGATACCGCTCGACAACACCACCACATAGCTGCTTGTCGATACACCATTCCAGCCGACTGTTACGCTGCTTATATTAACCGCAGTGAATGCAGGCGTCAGCGTGCTCACTGTTACAACACGCAAACCATCACTGAACCATGATTCCTGCCCATCACTGTTCCCCACAGCCACCGTCCATGCGCCTCTTCCAACGCTAACGGGCAAACTGCAAGTTATCGTCCCAACGCTTACCACATTCACATTATCAAGCGCGATGTCCGTTGCTCCGGCTTTCTTCAATGTCACGGTCGCACCTGCGTAGAAATTGCTTCCGGTTATCTTGAAATCGTTCACCGCCGTATTGGCCGGCACAACAGATGGGCTAACTCCAGCAACCACAGGGCCGGCAACATTATATGGATTGTACAGATCCGCTCCATAGGTT
>Ga0074197_1000503_pt1 | contig 47286 bp, 49 predicted proteins | sample EPASupsiteSAE305_FD_64526 | JGI IMG/M metagenome (GOLD analysis project Ga0074197, IMG submission 64526) | Bioremediated contaminated groundwater microbial communities from EPA Superfund site, New Mexico - SAE3-05 reassembly with SPADES | ecosystem: Environmental > Aquatic > Deep subsurface >...
CAACGGCAAGATCGAGCGCTACATGGTGGGCGACAAGATCAAGGATCCCGCAAAAGTGGTTAACATGACCAAGCCGGTGGGTGATATCAGGGATAAGACCGCCAAGATCTACCCCTACAAGACCCATCTGGGCAGTCAACCGATGGACAGCGTGCATCGTTACTTGAGCACCTTCCAGCAGTATCAGTCCCTGTGGCTACACTTCAACTGGGAAAAGGCGCTGAAAGATGGCGCCCAGGAAGAAGGCCTGCCCTACAGCGGCAAGCATCAGTTTGTCAAAACCGTCTCCTACATCTCGGCCCAGCACCAGGTGGCCCCCAAGGAAGATGCGCTGCAGTGCGGCGACTGCCACATGGGAGCCAAGCGGATGGACTGGAAGGCCCTGGGGTACAAGGGTGATCCGATGACCAGCGGCGGTCGTTTAAGCGGTAAAAAGAAGTAGCAGGAGTTGGTTGCACGCCTGCTGGTCCGGCACACACCGGACCCCCTTTCCCGGCAACACCGGACCGGTGGGCGTGCATTTTTATTCGCAAGGGCAGGCTACTCCAAGCTGCCTCGCCAGTTCAAGCACCAACCAACCGTGCCCCCCTGTCTACTGCATGCTGTTTCCATACAGCCCCCACCCTGCCTGCAAACAATACACACCTAGCAATATCAATAATTTACAAAGACATCTGACTTCTAGTCTGTTTGCTACTGCATAGCAAAAACATACAGCTCGCCCGCTTCCATCAGATCAGTATCACTCGATATATTTAAAAAACAAACATGATTTCAGCTAATTAAACATTATTATAACCAGGCCTGAGTTTTGGCATCGCTTATGCTAGGTACCTACACAAAGCTTCTACACTCACACGGAGTTCCTACGGGAGGATGCCATGAAAACCAGAATCGTTAATTTTTTAATCCCCTTGCTGGGCGGCAGCGCAACCTCAGCCTTTGCTGCCGACAGTGCCCTCACTGACGGCGGTGGCCCGCTGATCTGGTTCTTTATCGGCTTCGGCGCACTGGTGCTGATGGTGCAGGCCGTACCGGCCCTGGTAATGCTCTACTCGATGATCAAGGCGCTGTTCAGCCCGTCGGAAGAAGCCAAAACCGCCACCGTTGCCGGCAACAAGTAACAGTACACGCAGCTCTTACACACCATCTGAAAAGGAGATTTGTATCATGATATCCGTACGCACCATCCTGACCGCCCTGAGCCTGACCATTGCAAGTATATCCACCGCCTTTGCCTCTGCCGCCGCCAGCGATGTGGATACCAGCCTGACCTATAACAGCGGCATTCTGGTGCTCGCCTTTGCCGGATTCCTGGCCTTGGTGGTGGTGGTACAGACCATTCCTGCAATCGTAAGTCTGTACACCATGATCAAGAAGGCCGCCGAACAGAGCCGGCAGCAACAAGCGGTCCGAGCAAACGTACGTGACTAGCCACGAAGAACGGGGCGAGCAGACCGCTCGCCCCGCTTTTGATACCACCGCTTTAGAGACCGCAATGGCCCCTGATGGAGATGCCACACTGCAGCAGTTGGATCCGGTCGCCTTTCAAAGAGGGATGACCGTGATTCGTTGGCGTCGCAAGCTTTTTTTTGCGACTATCATCACCTATATGCCGCTGATGTGGCTTTCGAACAAGTTTTTCCCCAGTTTTCGCGGAATGGCCATCACCTTCTCGATCTGGGTGGCGATACTTTTCATCACAGCGCTCTATTCGGCCCTGGCCCGCTGTCCGCGCTGCGGCAACTACTTTCATATGCACGGCATGTCGCTGATGTACCTGCGCCGCTGCCTGCACTGCCAGCTATCTGTAAAAAGCTGAAAAACCAGAGGAGAGATCAAATGTTCGGATTCGGTATGCCTGAGATGGTGATTATCTTGGTAATCGTGGTGGTATTGTTCGGGGGGAATCGTCTGCCTGAGCTTGGCGCAGCACTGGGCAAGAGCATCAAAAACTTCAAACAGGCCTCAGCAGGCAAAGATGAGCTGGAGATACCGCAGAAAAAGAACGGCTAAGGTGATCAGACGGCATTAGCCTCTGAATCCGATCCTGCGCTCCAGGATCGTCAACTCTTCCTCCTCCTCCCTGATCCGGGCCATGCTGAGCGACCAGATGTGGTAGCTCTCCAGGCTCAAGATCGTCATGCCGGTGGCCAGCACGGCCCAGAAATTTTCCGGCAGCACTCCTGAAAAGTAGTAGAAGGCGTAAAAACAGATCAGATAGCCGATATGGCTGAACGAAACCATCTTGGGAGAGGCATTGGTGATCCTGCCCAGCACCAGCAGGATGGCAGAAAAGGCATACACCACCAGCAAGGCGCTGATCATGTTGCTGGATGGCGGTGTGCCCAACATTCTTTTAACCTCAGGGGTCAGGGGGGGGAAGATACGATCGCTGAGCATGGCCGGAATACTGACGCCGGCAAAAGCGGCTATTGCCCACAACCCCTGATGCGAACGGGTACGCCAGCGACGTATTGACGCCTGCAGGGCGCTGCGTTGTTCTTCCGGCGTCTGCTGCTTGCCGGTGTCGGTGGTGGTCATGAGGGCCTGAACCTTTTGTATAGTTGCACAACCAGATACCGCACATCCGGTCTACGACTCACCACCACCCTTTTCCTTATTGCAACTACGGCAACGGGCCAAGGCGTCACGGGTGTCGTGCAGGCGCGAGAGCAGACTGTGATAATTACGGGCCAGCAGTGAAAGCTCACCATACCCGGATTCCAACTGTTTTACCGCATCACTTTCTTCGTGTGTGCTGGTTACGGCAATCAATTTTTTCAGAGGGATAAAGAACGATCGGTTCAACAGGGCGGCGGCGCCACCTACGGTCAGAACCAACGTCATGAGGGTGAAAACTATCATACGGTAGCGCATCAAGGCGAGCGAATTTTGCAGCGGTCCCTGGTCAAGCCCGATATCGAGCATGCCGAGTACTTTTTTGCTGGCGGGGTGATAATGGCAGCTGGTGGTACAGGTCGGTTCGTTATAGATCGGCTGCGACATGGCTAGCACCTGAACCCCTCGTTCGTTGGTAAAACGACGGGTCTGCTTCTCAGCAGCCAGCTGTTCAGCCGGCTTGGAACCGCTATGACAGCCGTTGCAGCCTTCCACCTGTTTATTGACCTGGTGGCCAATTTCTGACTGGTTACGGGAAAAGGTCACCACACCGTCGTGGTTGAAAACCCGCAGATGCTCGACTCCCTGGTGCTGGCCAATGTTGGCGATGATATTGCCCAGGTGCTGACGGTCGTTGTGCAGCATGGCATAGCGGGTAGAGAGCACCACCGTGTTGGCGATGTTGCGGCCATGCTGGGCAGCATCGTTAACCATATCCCGTTTCATGATGCCGTAGAGGCTGAGGCAGCAGATCCCCACAAAACCGGTTACCGCAAGTCCGACCGGAATGATTGAGCGGGTGGCGACACTCTGGAACATGAGAAACCTCCTGACCAGCCGTTAGGATCTGTCCTGTCTGCAAAAAATGCCGGTACGGAAGGTGCGACGCCTCCGTACCGGCCATCACAGATCACACATCATGAACGCTTGTGACACTTAAGGCAGTCGCCCTTGACCGAAAAGGCACTCTTGCCATCATGGCAGGCACCACATGAGGCGCCGTTTTCCATCTGCTTCATGGTGGCAGACTTGGCGTTGCCGTAGGGGTAGATCTTGGTGTGGCAGTCGTTGCACTGATAGACCGCCGTGTGAAACTCGTGGCTGAAGTGACCGATGACCGTACCGAGCTTGTTTGTGTAGGTCTTGGTAGCCGGCAGCTTGAAACCGGTATGGCACTTGGCGCAATCGCCCTTCACCGAGAAGGCCGTCTTGCCGTCATGGCAGACACCGCAGGATTTCCCCTGCTCCATCTCGGCCATAGAGACCCGCTTGTTCTGCTTCTTATCCGGTTTCACCGTTGCCGGGTGGCAATCCTGACAGCTGTAAGCCTGAGTATGGAAGGCATGGCTGAAGGTGGCCTTGGGCACCGGCGGTGTGGCATAGGTCAGTTCCGGGCTCTTGTGACAGCGGCTGCACTGATCGACCTTAAAGGCCTGCTTGCCGTTGTGACAGAAACCGCAGGATTTGCCTTGTTCCATCTCGGCCATGGTCACCGTCGGATTTTTGCCGGTCTTGTACAGCTTGGTATGACAGACCGAACAATCCTGCAGCTTTTTCAGGTGAGCGCTGTGACTAAACGGTGTCGGACCGGTCTCCTTTACCTGGTAGACCACATCCTTCACTTGATGACACTTACTGCACTCATGGGCATCAAAGGCCTGCCTTCCGTTGTGACAGGCGCCACAGGACTGTCCCTTGTACATATCTTCCATGGTGTAGTGCTTCTTGCTCTTACCGCCGGTGTGACAGCTGGCGCAACTGAAGGCCGGCGTCCCACGCAGGTTTTTCTTGGCCAGGTGTCTGGTATGGCTGAAGACCACCTTGCCGGCATCCTTGGTGTCATAACTGATATCTTTCAGTTCCAACGCATCGGCATGGCCGGCAACCAGTCCCAGCAAACCTGCCAGTGCGAATATAAAGGTGCGCTTCATGACCATCTCCCGTAAATGTTGCCCCTGCCGGCACGACAGGGGCAACGGTAGTAACCTCAAACTACTTACCACTGGGGCAGGCCTCTGCCGGTGCTGCACTGGCGACGGCAGCAGGTTGCGGCTCAAGCACCGCATACTCGCTGTACCGGGTCTTCCATTTGAACAGGATCGGCCAGCGATACAGGATGGCGCGGTAGGTAATGATGTAGATCGTATAGATAGTCACCGCAATCATGATCTCGCGAAACGGCGGTACGTGCACATGACCGTTCTGCCAGTTGAAGGTGATCATATAGACATTCAAGCGGTGCAAGACGACACCGATAATGGTTGTCCAGGCCCCCAACCTGACCAGCGTGACACTGTTATTTCTGATGCCTGAGGTCAGCAGCACCAGTGAAAGGATCACGCCAAAGCCGATTTCGAACAGCCACCAGGCTCCCCAGCCGGTTGCCAGATAGGCCCACTTGTTGTCATGGGCGATGCCGATCAGGCGAATAACCAGATAGGTGATCAACCCCATGGAAGCGCCCTTGGCCAGGGCGATCTGCAGCTTGGTCAAGCTGTTCTTAAAGGTGTCGTCACAACGCCACTGCATGGTCTTGACGGCGATGGTGCTGACCACGATCACCATACACAGGCCGCCCGGCAGCGATGAAACAAAGAAGTAGAGCCATTGAAACGACGATGAATACCAGAGCGGATGGATCTTGCCCGGCGCGTAGGTGGAAAGTGCACCCAACGCACCCTGGTGCAGGGTGGAGAGGATGATACCGGCCACTGCAAGGCCTAAGGCCATCTTCTTGATAAAGGTTCTGCCGGCCGGCCAGCCCATCCACTCAAAAAATGCGGTTGAAGTTTCGGCAGCCTGTACCGACAGATAGGTGGCAACGTGCCAGGCCACCAGAAACAGCACTGCTTGCGGCCCCCAGGACACGAACATCGGGTAGATCAGACGCCAGGGCTGACCCAGATCGCACATCAGAAAGATAACCGCAAAGAAATAGCCCAGAATACCGTTCAGGATGCCCAACCGTTCGATCGGTTCAAAATCGTGGCGTCCAAACACCTCAACCGCAGACCCCAACTGAAAACCGGATGATGAAAGTGGCACCATCCCGAACAGGCCAAAACCGAGAAACAGGCCCCAGGCATTGTCGTAGGGGTCGCCCACGGCCCAGTGCAGACCGAACACGAAGCGCGCCAGCACAAACGGAATACCGGCCAGCAAAATGGCGGCAAAGATCCAGTTCAGCCGATTACTCATGGCCTGCGCCAGATACTGCTGCGGCGTCAGTCCTAGAAAAATTTTCTCCATGAGGGTCCAGGGGCGGCCCTTGTCGTTATCCTTGCGCAGACTGTCGATGATCTGCGTATTGGGATTGCGTGCCAGAAACTGTTTCATTGGTGATCTCCCTCCTGATGGTCATGGTGGCCGTCTTTATTTTTGGTGGCCAGCAGATGTACGCCGGTAAACAGGGCCGGCCAGATGGCGAGCACCATCGGTACGAATCCCAGGAAGTCCTTGACGTTGGAAATAATCGGCTCGTTTTGCATATGACCGTCAAAGCCCACCTTGTCAAAATCAACACTGCTTAAGTACATCCAGCTGGTGCCGCCCACGGCCTTCTCACCGAACAGTTTGTCAACATACTTGCCCGGGTTAGCCTGAATCCGGTCATGCCCCAGTTTGATCAGATCAGCGCGACGACCGAAGGTCATCACCTGCTGCGGACAGATCTCGACGCAGGCCGGTGGTTTCCCGTCCTTGACGCGGGTGTCGTAACAGAAGATGCATTTCTTGACCAATGGATTCAGGGGGCTGGAGTAGCTATAGGCCGGAATATTGAACGGGCAGGCGATCATGCAGTTACGGCAGCCCACACAGACCTTCTCGTTATAAATGACCGCGCCTTCCTTGGTCTTGGTGTAGGCGTTGACGAAGCAGGAGGTCAGACAGGCCGGTTCAGTACAGTGGTTGCACTGCATCTTGCGGAACAGGGTCTCTTTGTCGGCCACCTGGTACTCGTTGACCACCGTGTAGGCTTTTTCGGTGGTGCGGCGTTTCTCTTTAAAGACCGACAGGTCATCAAAGGGCAGATCCGGCTCCGGCAGGTTCTGTTCCTTATTACAAGCCGCCTCGCAGCTACGGCAGCCCACGCAACGGGTCAGGTCCACCAGCACTCCCATAGCATCCGGGTAGCCCTCAAAGGAACCTGCCGCCATGGCGTTGGTACCGGCAACACTCACGGTTGCAGCGGTCACACCGCAGGCCAGACACCCTTTCAAAAAATCTCGACGTTCAATCATGGTACACGTTCTCCTTCCCGTGGATATCGGATCAGTGGTGCGCCGGCTTAGGCTTGGCAGGCGTCTTGGGGGCATAGTTACCTGCCTTGAAGAGCGAATCGCCGCTATCGTTGCGTGTGTGACAATCCTGACAGCCGGTGGGGCCCGACATCTTCTGGTGACAGCCCACGCAACCGATATGATAGGCCGCCTTCAGGCCGGGCTTGTCACGGTGATAAATCGGTGGCTGCTGGTCGCGCTGCTGCTTGAGCGCCTCCGGTGTAAACGGTTCAGCCACATGGCAGCCCTTGCAGCTCACCACCGCCTGGGCGCCGCTGTTTTTATGGCAGCGGGCGCAGTTTGGGTCGGCAACCTGTGCGCCAGTGGTGTGGTGGTGGCAGAGACCACAGTCCTTCAGCATGTTGATATGGGCGGCGTGATTGAAGTTGACCGGACCATAATATTTCTGGATCGAATTGATGGTGATCTGGTCAGGAATGCCGGCGCCGAAACAGACGCTGGCCGCCAGCAGGCCAAGTACTCCGGTAAGTGCCATGATCATCAGTCGCTGTGCTGCATGCATAATCCCTCTCCTTAAAAAATGTCCGGCACCCACACTGCCGATGCCGTGGTTAGTGTGCAGACCCGTAACAGCGACCCTAGTGGCTCGACTGCCGCGCGGCATCGCCTGAGCGGTGCAGATATCTGAAAAAGAGCGGGAACCCCACGAAGAATGCAACGCAGATCAGATACTCAACCGTTTTAATGTACTGGTAAAAATCCACCAGCGTGTAGACCGACTTCACCTGCCCGAGTGCACCAAATAACTCTGACATCTCTCTATCCTCCTTCGGTGGTTTAGGAATTCCGCATCGTATCAAAGGCGCAGGCCACGGCCTGGCGCAGTTCTTCCCTGTCTGCCGGATCAATCGGCTTGAGTGAATGGTAGAAAATCCCCTCTTTGCGCATCTTGCGGATCACCGGCAACGAGGTCTCATCAGAAACCAGGATGATGGTCAGATCACGGCTGCATTTTTTCAGCAGCGGTATCAGCTCTGCCGCGGCCAATTCATCGAACTCGCTGCTTAAGAGCACCACCTGGGCTGATTTTTTCAGGATGCCATGCAGCACATTGGCGGCCGAGGTAGTCACCATCACGTTGTAGCCGGCCTCGATGCAGAGATCGGCCAGCACCTTGCGGGATTCAACATTCTCGTCTGCTATCAGGACACCTTGCATAACCTGACCACCTTCTCGTCCCGACTGGTGTTCGCACGGGTCTCACGCTCATAGAGCATGCATCGTGCCAGCATGGACGCCGCTGCCGAATCAGTTTACAACCAGCTGTTATCATGCGTTTTATTCGGATATCTGCATCATTCCATACTCGCAACAACGGCCTGCAAACTGTATACACCTGCAATACACCGCCAGCCGCCGGCATCGCGATCACGGCCACCAATACCGGCATAACCTGCTTGAATTGTTGCGCTTAATCATGGCGTATACAAAATATATACGTGCCTCACAGACGTATGCTTAGACGAAACAGCAAAAAAAATCCCTCCCCGAAACTTCGGAGAGGGATCAATCTGCTGCTGTACAAAAGAAAAAACTAGTTGGCTGTACTCGGTAGCACCACCTGTTTACGGGCCATATCCACCACCGGCAGGGTGGGCACCTTGCTGATGCCGTAATCGCGGGCCAGGTCGATATCCTTCGGTACGGCCCCCAAAAGCGCCTCAGCCACCTTCTGGTCGGCCTGCCGGTAACGCAGCACCGCTTCCACCGTTACCTTGCGGCTAGCCTTGGGCACCTGTACGCCGAACCAGGCATCCTTATACCCCTTGGGCGGAATGGTCTCATGGCTCGAAAAGGCGGTCACCACCCAGGGATCGATGGCAAAGTGCATATCGCTGCCCATGCCGTCGGAGCTGAACTTGCGCACATCCGCCGGCAGCGTGCCGTCCTTGCCGATGGCGCCGCTGGTCATCACCAGCCTGCCCTTTTCATCCTTAATCCTGAGCTCAAGCCACATCTGACGCACATTGGTCAGCGAGGTGGGCAGGTTGTGGCCGGCCCGGATATTCTTGACCCGCACCTTCAACTCCGCCAGCCGGCCATCACGATACAGCGGTGTTATCTCCAGCTCTGCCGCCTTCTGCAACCGCTTGACCGCCATTTCGTACTGCTTCATCAACCGGCCGGCCTGTTCCTTGTCACCGGCCTTTTTGGCCGCCTCTGAGGCCAGAAAATAGAGCAGATAGTTGGCGCCGTTAAAATAGTGGCGATACTCGCTGCGCTGCGGCTTGGTCATACTGTCGGCGCTCTTTACAAAGGTGTCATGCCCCACCATGTGGCAATCCTGGCAGTGAATATCCTTCTGGGCGTAGGGGCTGTGCTTCCACTCAAGATAAGTGGCCTCCAGCGGGTAATGTTTGTCGTAGTGATAGACCTGATGGCACGAGGCGCACAGATCGGCTTTGGGGTGGAAATCGGTCTGCTTACAGTCGTGAAAACCGCCGCCGCAGCCTTCAGCCGGGGCATGAGGGCCACGCTTGACCAGCACCGGCCCATCCGTGCCGTCCTCACCGGGCCGCAGGGCCAGAGAACCATTTTGCGGTTCCTTGCTGGGGGTCTTGCAGTGGTGCAGGCTGCTGACCGAATGGCAGATATCGCAAGAGACACCGGCCTTGGCTACCGCCGAAAGCCCGCTGACACCGGGGCCCTTCACCTCGCCGGTCACCGTGGCTGCCGGGGTGTGACAGCTGGCGCAATGGCGGGCGATGCCGCTGCCCACTGCCTTGACCGCCTTGTTGTACTCACCCTGGTAGACCGGATCGATAAAGGCCAGGCTGTGCAGTGAACCGTGCCACTCCTCATACTGCTGCGGATGACAGCCGGCGCAGGTCTCCGGCTCGGTAAAACCGGCCGAATTTTTCTCATAGACCATCAGCGAAGGGTAGAACTTGAAAAAATCCCGATCAACATTAAAAACCGACGAGCCCCCCGACGCAGCAGCACCAGCGACCGCAGCGACCATCAGCAAAAGGCAGCCAAGCACCAACGGTTTAAACCAGATTCGCATCGCATTCCTCCTTACGCAGGTTGTTCGATCAGCTCCGCAGTGTCGCAACCAGCCGTTGGGGAATCAGCAGCATCCCCATGGCATCGTAGATACTGCGGGCGACCACGTCGGCGTGCTGGATGGCGCTGACCGCACTGCCCTCACCTTCCAGCACCGCGATCCCCAGGCGGGCCGTCTGCAGCATCAGGCGGTCATTGGCACCGTTACCTACGGCAACCACCCGATCCGCACCCAGCGACCTCACGTACTGCTGTTTCTGTTCGGCCTCGTTGCCGGCCTCAATCACCTGCACCACACAAGGCAGGCCGGCAAGCTCAGCAGCAACACTGCCACAGGTGTCGGCGGTCAGCACATGGATGGCATACTGAGCGGCCAACTCTTCAAAGGTACGGTCGAGGTTGGACAACAACTTGCCGTCGCGGGCGATGGTGCCGTTAAAATCCAGCACAAGATACCCAAGATCAAGTTCTCCGCAGCCCGGAATTGAGATCTGCATGATGATACTCCCCTGGCCCTGCCATGCAGGGCTGTTTCACGAGTAGAGCTAAATGCGAGCCATAAACAGCGCCCAGCCTAGCGCAACAATGGTCGCCCCTGCACAGGCCAACGCCAGCAGATGGTGCAGGCTGGTTTCACGACGCCGCTCCTGGTAGCCCAGCAGCATCCCCAAGCCGATGCCGGCCGCAAGCCCGCCGCCATGGGCCCAGTTATTGATGCCGGGAAACAGCAGGCCAAACAGAAACAGGCCCACCACCCAGCCTGATACCTCACGGTAGACCGCCGAGCCGTAGCTACCGCCCCGGCTCTTGCCGAAATAGAGCAGCGCGCCGATCAGGCTGCACAGGGCAGCCGAGGCCCCCACCGTAAACGGCACCCCGGCCCAGTACGAAACCCCATAACCGCAGACACCGCCCAGGGTATAGATACTAAACATCCGGCTGGCGCCGTACTCCGTAACCACCCACGGCCCCACCTGACGCAGGGCCATCATGTTGAACAGCAGGTGCAAGATGCCGCCATGCAGGTAATTGGCGCTGAGCAGCGTCCAGAAGCGGCCATAATAATCGATGGGGATCACACCGGAGGCGCCCAGCAGCAGCAGGCTGTTGTTGCCCGGCGACAGCAGACTGCCGCCCGGATCAACTTTACGGCTGAGCATAAGCGACAGGGCGTAAAAAAGAAGATTAAGCGTCAACAGCGCCGCCAGTGTCCAGCCTGCGGCAGAGGAACCGCCCATCGCCCCCACCAGCCGCCACCAGGTTGATGAGCGCGCTGTACCGCACCATGAGCATACCGTTTCTTCACTGCCGATCAACTGTCTGCATTTGGGACAAAGTATTGCGCGAGCCGCCATCACACTACCGCCTAAAATCAATAAAGTGTCCCTCGTGCAAACAGGGAGCCTGCCAATCATGCAGACTCCCTGCGCGCAATGCAACCTGAAAAACCTTAGTGCGAAGCGTCCTGCAGCGTATCTTTCTTCATCAGGTAGCGGTAAAACATCGGAAAACCGACAAAGAAGGCAACACAGATCAGGTACTCAACCGTCTTGATATACTGGTAAAAATCCACCAGCGTGTACACCGACTTGATCTGTCCAATGGTTGCAAACAGTTCCGTCATGACCATCTCTCCTTTCTGTGCTTACTTGCTCTGCACGGTTGCGCGAGCCGTTTTCTCTTTTGCTGCCTCGGCCGCCCCCTTGATCATGCCGTACAGGCTGATCAGGGCAGGCACGGTCTGCACCACCACTACCAGGGCAAGGAAACCGGCAAAGGCCAGTACCAGAATGCCGCTGTTATAGGTCAGACTGGTATCCACCTCACTGGCGGCGGCAGAGGCGAAGGCCGTGCTCAGGCTGGCCAACAGAACGAACAGGGTGTTGAGTGCGGTGATCGGTTTCATGGTCGTACTCCTTTCGTGGTTAGCAATAGCAATGCTTGGGACGTTTCAGGGCGCAGGCCACCACCTGTTTCAGTTCTTCGCGATCCTCAGGCAGCACCGGCTTCAGCAAGTGATAGAAAATCCCCTCTTTGCGCAGTTTGCGGGTCAGGGGCGGCGAGATGTCGCTGGCCACCACCACAATCGCCAGGCTGTGGCAGCAGCGTTTCAAAAGCGGTATCAGCTCCGAGGCCGGCAGTTCATCAAAACAACTTCCCAGCAGGATAACCCGCGCGGTCTTCTTGAGGGCACCCTGCAGCAGACAGGTGATGCTGGTGCCCACGGTTACCCGGTAGCCGGCCTCGGTGCACAGATCGGCCATGATGGTACGATTTTCCAGATTCTCGTCCGCAATCATGATCTCATGCATGGCGTACCCCCTCATACCTTGGGCAGATGATGGGTTTCGTGATGACCGCTGAACAGACCTTTCAGCAACGAGGCGAACAGGATCATAGCCGGAACTGCCTGCAGCATGATGATCATCACCCCGAAGCCGATCAGCGACCAGGTCAGCAGGCCGCTGCCCTCGCTGGCAAGACCGCTGGTGGCTGCAAAGGCCGCCGATGCGCCGGCGCCAAACAATGCGATAGCCGTTTTTACGATGGTAGTTTTCATGACATCCTCCTTGACTGCATCCTCTGTTTCAAATGGATGATCAGGATAGAGCACAGAGGGTGCCAAAACGCGAAACCAGAACCAACAAAATTACAACTATTCGTTTTTATTGCTACAAATATGATTTTTACGCGACAGGGCGAAGCAGAGACTGAGGCGGGGTTTGTATGAAATTACTATGCAGTCACCGGGAACCGGAACGGCAAAACAAACGATAACAATTTGAAATTACATCATTTTGATATTTTATACAGCCGTTACTGCTGTATGGGGGTTATATGCAGGCGCTGTTAGCGCAACGGCAGGTACACCGAGATGGTGGTGCCGACCTCCAGCGTCGAATCAAGCGTGATAAAGCCGCCGTGCTGCTGCACGGTGCCAAACACCATCGACAACCCCAGGCCGGTACCCTGACCGATCTCCTTGGTGGTGAAAAACGGATCAAAGATATTCTGGCGAATCTCATCAGGAATACCGCAGCCCTGATCACTGACACTGAAACAGGCGAACAGCCCTGGTGTACTGCAGCCGTGGGCCAGCAACTGCTCGCCATCGGGCTCAGCCAGCGCGGTTGTCAGCGTAATCAGGCCTCCCTGCGGCATGGCATCCCGAGCATTGGTCAGCAGATTAAACAGCACCTGCTGCAGCAGGGTGCTGTCGGCAGCCACCGGCAGCGGTTGCGGCCAAGGGGTAAACGACAACTGGTGGGTCTTTGGCAACAGCTTCTGTCCCAGCACCAGGGCGTCACTCAACACCTGGTTCAGTTCCAGCGGCTTGATCCGCATAAACTGCTTACGGCTAAAGGCCAGCATGCTGCGGGTCAGGTTCGAGCCCCGCTCCACCGCCTGCAGCACCTCTTCCAGGCTGCTGAACAGTTGATCGTTTTTTTCAAAGCGGTCCATTACCAGCCGGGTGTTGTTGGAAACGATCTGCAGTATGTTGTTAAAATCGTGGGCTATACCGCCTGAGAGCTGCCCCACCGCCTCCATCTTCTGGGCCTGGCGTAGCTGTTCCTCAATCTGCAGCTTCTCAGTAATATCGATAAAACTGCAGACCATGCCGATGGCCCGCTCCCCATCGCGCATCGGCAGTACACTGTAGGAAACCGGAAATGAGCTGCCATCGCGGCGCCAAAACAACTCGTTTTCCACCACCCCCACCACCCCGGTTTCGCTCATCCGGTGGGCCGAACACTCCTCAGCCGGATAGTGACTGCCATCCGGTCGGGTATGATGCATCAGGTTATGCATCTGCTGGCCCAGCAACTGATCCGGCGTATCAAAGCCCAGCATGCGGGCACAGGCCTTATTGGCCAGCGTACAGCAGCCATCCTGATCCGTACCGTAAATCCCCTCCTGGGTTGAATCCAGCAACAGCTGGATCTTGTACAACTGCTGCTGCTGGTTGTAGTCGCTTTGCAGCTGCCGCCGCCGGGTCACCGCAAACAACAGGCAGACCACCGTCATCAGCACGAACAGCAACAGCCCCACCGGCAGTAACGACCCCAGCAGGTGCGCATGCAGCTGGCTCAACAGCCGGTCATCGGCGCTTACGCCGATCTGGGCCAGAAAGGTCTTGTGGGCGCGATCATCGATCTGGAACAGAAACAACATGCCGGCCACATAGACCACGGCAGCGGGGACAAAACGGTGCAGGAACAGACTGATCAGCGAAGGCAGGGTTTTCATGCAGACCTCGCAGCGGTTGCAGGTGGTGATCTCGTCCCTGTTGGTACCCCATTGGGGGCGGTTTTGCAACCATCAAACAAGATACAGTATGATAAGACAATAGCGCCAACCGGTGTAAACAAAAAAGGATGCCCTCTGCCCCCTCCCATCGAGGGAGGGGGAAAAAACAAACCCTCTCCCCGTTGTGGGAGAGGGACAGGGTGAGGGGCAATAAAAAAGGGCGACCAAGGCTCACATATCGGCCGGGTCTTCAAAAGTAAGGGTGAACTCAGGTACAACAGTTCCTGCCTGATCAACCTGCCGCGCTATTTCTTGACTACGCTTGAAAAACCTTCAACAGAACCGGTGTTAACCATGGCCTTCATCATGCGGCCTGCAACTGTTCCCTGCCGGCGAACATGGCTTCAACACTTAAGTGATAATCAATGTCGGGCCATTCGATACCGGTATTCCGGCAAATAAAGGTGTAATGCTTCAGTTGGGCAAGTGTTGCTTGCTGTAACTCAGGGTACCATTCCATAGGCGTGGAAAGAATTCGGCGATCGGCAAGCTCAACATGCAAATACTGTTCATCAAAGTGAACGGCTCTAGCGCTTATTGAAGTATTCATGCCAGCACCTCACAAAATCAGTCCGGTGTAGTTTCACAATGTTCATAACTTTCTTCAATTCCGGCTTCTTAAAACAACTTTCAACAACATCCAAAGCAACTAAATCTATTTTGGCATAGCCATCGCCACGAGCAACATGAATATGCATGGGCAGGTGTTCGTTTGCGTAAAAGAAAAACTTGAAACCATCTTCAATAAGCAGGGTTGGCATGGTGTTACCATAGCTTATTCCTACGTGACCGTCAATCAGGCAACAAAAAAGGGCGGGTCCGAAGACCCGCCCTAAATGTCATCAACTGACAAATTTACTGACCAACGGATAACTATCAGGGTGGAGGATACACTCCAATTCAAGGTCTACGTCAAGATCAGGCCAATAGAGATGTTCCGGTGAGGGCATCTCTACGTGCAATATTTTTCGGACCGGAGCATCCTGAAACCACGGAAATTGCTGGAACGGCAAAAAATGTTCCTGCCCGTGAACCAGCAACCAGACTCCATTCCCCGAAATATTGGTGATCTCAGCCCCCAAAGTGTCTGTGCCATGTTGAACAGATTTCATCGTAGTGGTCCTCTATAATCTTGCAGGCCTGATTCAGTTCTATCATGGACAAACCATGATTTTGAGCTATCTGAACAGCCGGTTCCAACCAAAATTTTGCCTCACCGCTGGTGCTTGAAACATGCACATGCATCCTCTCTTCTTCCCGAGAAAAGAAGAAGAAACGAAAACCAGCCAGGCGCAAAACCGTTGGACTCATGTACAAACTATACTGAAAACATGCACAATTACCAAATAAAAAAGGGCGGGTCCGAAGACCCGCCCTACACCACAGCATGAACTGCCTGCTACGACTTAGAAGTGCACTTCGAAGGTGCCGTAGATGTTATGGGCTTTGTCGACCGGTGCCTGCAACAGCATACCACCTGCAGCTTGGTAAGCGGCCAGATCAGAAATCTTGATCGGAGCGCCAACCCAGTTGTTGCTGCCGGTGTACTTGAAGTCATAGTACTGGTAGCCCAGCTTGAAGAAGGCCTTGGAAGCGTAGGAGGAGATCGGCTTCAGGTCCAGCTCCTGGATGATGTACGGCTCGAAGACCTGACCACGGGTGCCGACCTTGCTGGTCCACATATCGTCAGCAGCCGGGGAGAAGGTGATCCAGTTCTTGGAACCCCAGTTGTACTCAAAGCCGAGCTTGGTGCGGCTAGGCAGGTCATACCGCAGACCGGCGAATACGGCATAACCGGTCTTGCTATCCGGAGCTTCTGGATTCATCGGTGAACCGGTCAGCAGGCCTTGGAACATGGCCTGACCGGAAACATTCTGATTGGGATGGGTCTTGCTGACGCCACCGTCCACGAAGAAGTTCAGGTCGCCGGGGCCGACCTTCTTGAGGGTCGACATGGCGCCGATGCCGTACCAATCGATGGAGCCCAGGTTCACCGACGGAGCGGTGTTACCGAAGGCGGTATCGTTCATGACCGGGAAGTCAAAGATGTTGAAGCCACGGTTCCACTGCATCCAGACCCGCAGCGGGTCGGTGTCAACCGGGATCACGGCCACGCCCAGCATGTCGGTGTCTTTGAGGCTGTTGGTGGTGGTGCCACGGAAACCGGAGTCAAAGCCACGGCCGTAGCAGACCTTGGTGTAGAAGCCGGGCAGCATCTCGATATCCGGGGCATAGCCCAGGGTCATACCATCAAAGGCGTAGTTAACCAGCAGGGCCGGGGTGCCGCCGTTGCCGGGACGCTCGTTGTTGCTCTTCAGGTTGGTGGGGGCGCCATCGGTGGAGGGACGACGACCGACCGAGAACCAGATCGGCTGCTCCATGATGTTGCTCCAGGTGGCATAGGCCCGATCCACGTTCAGCTTGCTGTCGGAGGGCACGTGGCCCAGAGTGCCGTCAAACACACCGGTGCGGTCGGCGAAGTAGGCGTTACCGGTGAGCGCATCATCATTCTGGGAGCCGAACACCTTGTACATGCCCAGCTTGACGTTGACGGTCACATCCTGGGTGGCCTTGGCCTTCAGGTCAAGGTTGAACTTGTTGGTATAGATGGTCTCGTTTTTCGGCTTGTAGGCTGCCACTGCATCTGGTGTGACAGGGCCAGTAGGATTGAGAGGAGAAGCAAGCAGGGTACCAAGAGTGGTACGATAATATGCTGCCGTACCTACTGCTTCGGAGTATTTAGTAGTTCCAACCATGGTTTCTTGCATCTGCATAGCACCCATATAGCTTGAGGCTGGTGCCGGATCGTTGAAACTTTGGCTTGCCATCCAATTTGCTACATTGGTAAAGGTTCCCATCGCATCAGTGTAGCCAACTACTTTCCCATGCAGGCTGTCCATACGGAACTGGTAGCTGCCGCCGATCTGCAGCCACTTGCCGAGGGACTTGCTCTCGATCCGCTCTACCTGACCTTTCAGGTCTTCCATCTGCTGGGACAGCTTGTCGATCTTGACCTGCAGGTCGGCCTCGGCGGCCAGGGCGCCGGTGGGCAGGGCTACGGCCAAGACGGCGGCCAGCATCAACTTGTTTGCCTTGCGCATGCATCTCTCCTTTTTCATAGAAAATGTGCTGCTTGGATATGGTGTGGCGTGAAACACACCGTCAACTCATGGTTCGTTTGCTGCCGTTGCAGCCCTGTGTTGCGCTGCAACAAAGCTACTACGGCAGCTAGTACAAACGCGCTTCTTATACACCTGATTATTTGAAAAATGCAACAACTATGCTTAAACATTCAATAATTCGAATATAAGCAGAATTAAATAGTTAGCCGTTCCCGCAAGGTTAGCAGCAGTTGATCCCAGCTGTCTGCAGTCAGCATCTGTCGCTGATCCACCACACAGAAGGGGGTACTGCGACAGGTCTTACACTGTTTGCAACAACCCTTGACCTTGATATCCAGACCCGGAAACTCGACGGCCAGTTGTTTCACCAGCCTGCTCTTGCCCTTGGGGCTATGTTCGCAGAAACGGATCTTCATGGCATTTCCTGTCAACGGCAGGTTGAAACACAGAGCAACAGAGGGCACAGAGAACGGCAAAACCTTAAAATAAAGGGTAAAACAAAATCAAAAGCAAGACGTTAAGATTTTGCCGCTCCCTCTTTTCTACGCCTTTCGCTTTTCCTCTGTGGTCTCTGTGCCTCTGTGTTTCGATCAGACTTTAGTAAGCCATGAAACAGCTCACCCATTACGCAATCTGGATCGGCACGGTGGCGCCCGCCACCGGCACAAACACCCGCTGGCCCAGTTCGTTATCCACCATCAGCACGCCGTGACCGTTGTTGCCCACCAGCTTCAGCTTGGCGATGATATCACGGTCGTTATTCTCTTCCTCTATCTGTTCGGTGACAAACCACTGCAAAAATATCTGGCTGGCATGATCCTTTTCCTTCACCGCCTGTTCGGTCAGTTCGTTGATGCAGGTGGTGATCAGCTGCTCATGCACCAAGGTCTTTTCAAACATCTCCAAAAGGGTCTTGTATTTGTTGGGCACGGCCTTGCTGGCGGTGATGGTGACGTTGATCCCCTGCTCCACCAGGTAGCGATAGAATTTCATAAAATGGATCATCTCTTCCTGGTACTGCACCAGAAACCAGGTGGCTGCCCCCTTCAGGCCCAGTTCGTTGGCGCAGGAGGACATGGAGAGATAGAGGTGGGCGGAGAACAGTTCCAGGTTCATGTGCTTGTTGAGGCTGTCGGCCATCTTGGGGCTGATCATAGGGGTGATTCCTCCTTGGGTGATGATATTTATGCAGGCTGGTTGCCGACCCAGTATAGCCGAAGTGGCATGTTTTTCAATCAGCTGCTTCCACTTTACGCCCAGTGCGGTATAGTTATAGCCTTGATCACCCGAGCGGAGGGGCTGCCATGTACGGGAAAAAAGCGTTTAACTGGCTGCAACTGCACTGGAAACCACTGGCCCTCTGGGGAGGCGGCGTTGTCACGTTGGTGCTGCTGTTCATGGTGTTGCTGCTGCCGGGTATTGTGCGCAGCCAGGCGGTAAAAGGGATCGCTACAGCGCTGAACCGCAAGGCCAGCATCGCCAAGGTGCGGATTAATCCGTTCGGCATGACCGTCACGGTGGAAGGTTTCCGTCTGTTTGAGCCGGACGGTAGCACCCCCTTTGTGGAGCTTGGCAGCATCACGGCCTCGCTGAGCAGCGCCTCGCTCTACCGCTTCGGCATGGTGGCCGATCGCCTAAGTATCGCCAACCCCAAGGTACGGTTGGTGCGCAGCGCCGATAACCGCTACAATTTCTCCGATATCCTCGATCACCTGGCCCGGCAACCCAAAAAAGAGAGCAGCAGCGGTCCGCCCCGCTTTTCGATCAACAACATCTCGATCAACGACGGCGAGTTTCTGTTTGACGACCGGGCCGTGGCGGTGGCCGGAGGCAAGCAGCACACCGTGCGGGAACTGCAGCTGGCTATCCCGTTTATCAGCAATATTCCCCATCTGGCCAATAAATACACCGACCCGCTCTTTTCGGCGGTGGTGAACGGGGCGCCGCTACGTTTTGAAGGCAAGGCCAAACCATTGGCCAAATCGATGGAGACCACCCTCAACCTGAAACTGGACCGGCTGAACCTGCCCCACTACCTGGCCTATCTGCCGGCCGATCTGCCGCTGAAGCTTGCCAAGGGCAGCCTGACCCTTGACCTGGCGCTCTGCTACCGGGTGCATGACTCGCAGCAACCAGAACTGACCATTAGCGGCCTGACACGGCTGGATGATCTGCAGCTGATTGAAAAGAACGGCACACCACTGGCCTCGTTTACGCGCTTTGATCTGCAGGCAAAAACCATCGAGGTATTCAAGCGGCTGGTGGATATTGAACGGATAAACCTGGAGGGTCTGCAGCTGCAGGCCAGTCGCGATGCCCAGGGAAAGCTGAACTTTCAGCGCCTGCTGCCGCAGCCTAAGGCCGGAAAACAAGCTGAAAAGAAAAAGGCCGACAGCGGCCCGCCGCTGCGGCTGAAGATCGCCAGGGCCGAACTGAAAAACGGTTCACTCAGCTTCAGGGATAGCCAGCCCAAGGGTGGCTTTACGGCGCGACTGTCGGAGATCAACGCGCTACTGACCACTATCTCCACTGAAAAAGACGCTACAACCAGCTACGAGTTAGGGCTGAAAGGTGACAACGGCGAGCGGTTCAGCGCCAAGGGAACGGCGGTGATCACCCCTTTGGCGGCCACCACGACCTTTTCCGTAAGCGATATAAAGTTGCAGCGGGGCTGGCCCTACCTGCAGGCATGGTTGACCAGGCCGATCAAGGGCAGCCTGGGGCTGTCCGGCGCAGCGGAATTTACAACGGCCGACGGCCTGAACGCCCACGACATCGCCCTTTCGCTGCAGAACCTGGCAGCCCCGTTTGGCGCCACAGACGGCATCAAACTAGCGCGCCTTGATCTGACCGGCATCGGCTACAACCAACGGCAAAACCGGGCTGAGGTGGGCGAGATCAAGCTGGCCGGCGGCACGGTGACGATCTCCCGTGAGCGGGACGGCACGCTCTCGCCCCAGGCGCTGCTGGTGGCCAAACAGCCGGATAAAACCAGCAGCCACCCTGCCCCGGAGCCCCTACAAAAGCCAAAAAAAGACGATCAACAGGCGCTGGCCTGGCTGGTAAAGCAGATCAACGTTAGCGGCCTGAATGTCGGTTTTAAGGATAACAGCCTGAAAGAACTGGCTAGTCTGAATCTGCGCAACATCAGGCTGGCCACCGGCAATCTGCAGGGGCCGGTCTTTAAGCCGATGCCGCTCACCTTCAATGCCAGCTACGGCAAACAAGCGCCGATCAGGGCCCAGGGCAGCCTGACGCCGCAACCCTTTGCCTATCAGGGCAGCCTCAGTTTCAGTCGTTTACCGATCCGCGATATTGACCCCTATCTACCGGACAACCTGCATGTTACCTTGATGGGCGGCACCCTGGACAGCCGGATCTGGCTGGATATTAAACAGGACAAGAGCGGTACGCTGCGGGGCAGTTTCAGCGGCAGCACGGGCCTGCGCAGCTTCCACGCCGTGGATGAAGCCCAGCAGGAGGATCTGCTGAAATGGGAAAGCCTGCAACTGGATCAGATCCGAGGCACCCTGGCACCGTTTGGCCTCGCCATCCGTCAGATCGCCCTGAATGACGTCTATTCGCGGATTGCGGTGCGCAAGGACCGCACCCTGAACCTGCAGAACCTGGTGAGCAGGGAGCAGGAGCAAGGGGTTGCACGACAGGAGAGCAAACCGGAACCAACCAAGCCGACCACAACCGCACCAGCGAAGGCAGCGCCGGCAGCCCCGCCCCAGATCAGGATCGACGAGGTCACCATCCAGGAAGGCACCATCGCCTTCAGCGATGTCCACCTGCCACAGCAGTTCAAGACCACCTTCCATAAGCTGGGCGGTCGGGTGACCGGGCTGTCATCGGCCATGAACCGGTTTGCCGATGTTGACCTGCGCGGCAGCCTGGAGAATCACTCGCCGCTGTTGATCAAGGGGCAGATCAACCCGCTGCGGGACGACCTGTTCGTGGATCTGACCATCTCGTTCAAGGATATCGAGCTGTCGCCGGCCAGCCCCTATGCCGGCACCTACCTGGGCTATCTGATCGACAAGGGCAAGCTGTACCTCGATCTGAAGTACCATATCGAAAACAAGGAGCTGAAGGCGTCCAACAAGGTGTTTGTGGACCAGTTTACCTTTGGCAGACAGGTCTCCAGCGATAAGGCTACCAGTCTGCCGATCAAGCTGGGGGTAGCACTGCTGAAAGACCGCAACGGCGAGATTCATCTGGACCTGCCGGTGACCGGCCGCACCGACGACCCTCAGTTCAGCATCTGGGGCGTTGTCTGGCAGGTGGTGAAAAACCTGTTCGTCAAGGCGGCCACCTCACCCTTTGCCCTGCTGTCATCGATGATGGGCTCCGGCGAGGACCTGAGCAACGTGCCGTTCGCCTACGGCAGCACGAAACTGACCCCAGCGGAGCAGCAAAAGCTGCTGACCCTGGCCAAGGGGCTGAACGACCGGCCGGAACTAAAGGTAGAGCTGAAGGGCTACGTGGATAAGGAGCGGGACGCCGAAGGCTACCGCAGCGAACTGCTGGCTAGGAAGATGCGGCAGGAAAAGTACCTTGAGTTGGTAAAATCAGGCAAGGGGGGCGATGTACTGTCGGCTGACAAGCTGACCATTGAGCCCAATGAGCAGTCACGCTACCTGAAGCTGGTCTATCAGAAGGCGAAGTTTCCCAAGCCGCGCAACTTCATCGGCATGCTGAAGGAACTGCCCGATGCCGAGATGACCAAACTTATTATCGCCAACACCACGGTGGGTGATGTCGAACTGAAGCAACTGGCCGCCGACCGGGTGGCCACGGTGCGTGCCTTTTTGACCGATAGCGGCAAGATGGCCCAGGAGCGGCTGTTCCTGAAGGGGGACAACATCTACAAACCGTCAGCCAAGGAGAAGGGAGCCGGCAGTCGGGTTGAGCTGAACCCGATCCTGCCATGAGCAAACCGATGAACAACGCTACACACAAACGGATCGCCATCGCCACCTTGGGCTGCAAGGTCAACCAGTTTGAGACCGCTGCCATGGCAGAGCAGCTGCGGGCTGACGGTTGGGAGCTGGTGCCGTTCAACTCTCAAGCCGACCTGTATCTGATCAACAGCTGCACGGTGACCAGCCGCAGCGATGCCGAGTCGCGGCGGCTGATCCGCCGCGCCCGCCGACTGAATCCGGCAGCCCGGGTGGTGGCCACCGGCTGCTATGCCCAGGTGCAGCCCGAGGCGTTGGCTGCCATGACGGAGCTGGACCAGGTGCTGGGTAACGAGGAAAAACTGCGGATCGTTGAGGCCCTTGCCCAGGGCGACAACCAGGTGACCGACCTGAGTACGCTTACTACAGCCGGCCCGTTACGTATCACCAGCCACCTTGAACATACCCGCGCCTTCCTGCAGGTTCAGAACGGCTGCGAAAACGGCTGCAGCTACTGCATCGTGCCGGCGGCGCGGGGGCCGAACCGCAGCGCGTCAGCGGACGAGGTGACCGCCACGGTGCAGCGGCTGGCCGCCAACGGCTACCAGGAGGTAGTGCTGACCGGCATCCATCTGGGGGCCTACGGCCTGGATCAGCAGCCCACTACCAGCCTGACCGAGCTGATACGGCAGCTGGAGCAGCAGACCGCCATCCCCCGTCTGCGGCTGGGCTCCATCGAGCCCAACGAGCTGACCGACGAGCTTTTGGACTGCTTTATGGCCTCAAGTCGGCTCTGCCCCCACCTGCACATACCGCTGCAGAGCGGCTGCGATACGGTGCTGGAACGGATGCGGCGGCGTTACACGGCCGATTTCTACCGCCGTGTGGTGAATCGGGCCGCAGCTGCGCTGCCGGATGCCTTCATCGCCGCCGACCTGATTGTGGGCTTTCCCGCCGAGAGCGAGGTCGAATTCGAGGCTACCTACCGGCTGGTGGAAGAGCTACCGCTGGCCGATCTGCATGTCTTCCCCTACTCACGCCGACCCGGCACCCCGGCGGCAGATATGCCTGATCAGGTGCCGCCGCAGGTCATCACCAGACGGGCCGAGCTTTTGCGCCAGTTGGCAGCCGAAAAGCGGGCCGCGTTGCAGCGGCGTTTCGTTGGACAGACGCTGCAGGTGCTGGGGATGCGCCACGACCCACGGCACGGCATGCTCACCGGCCTGTCGCGCAACTACCTGGACGTACGTTATCCGGGGGGGCCTGAACTGCTGAACCGGGAAGTGACGATACGGGTGACGGATATTGAAAAGGGTGTTTTGGTAGGGAATTCGGCCTACTGATAGCAAGCAAACATGTATAGTTATATTGTCGGCTTATCCTCTGTGCCTCTGTGTTTCAACATCATGCCACGGTCTGCTCCACCCGGCACAGGGCCTGCCCCTGGGCCAGTCGCAGACGCAGCTGCTGACCCATCGTAAGCTGGTTGGCCTCGCGCACGACGCAGCCGTCGCTTACGGTTTCCGCCACGCTGTAGCCCCGGGCCAGGGTCTGCAGCGGCGACAGGGTGTCAAGGCGGGCGATCGCCTCGCCCTGCTGCCTGCCCAGATGATCGAGCAACGCCGTCACCCGGCGCTCGGCCTGTTCCGACAACAGTATTAGCTGTTGCCGCAGCCCGGCCACCCTGACCGACGGGTGCTGTCCGGCCAGGCCCTGTTCCAGCCGGGCCAGCTGTTCCCGCCGCCGCGCCAACAGGTTGCGCAGCCCGTTGTCCAGCCGCTCGGACAGATCATCTACCCGTTGCCCCAAATGCCCCAACAGCAGGCTCGGATCATGCAAGGCCCGGCCAAGACCTTCCAGACGCCGCCGCACTAACGCCAGCTGACCCTGCAGGGCCTGCTGTAGGCGGTGTTGCAACCCCTCCAGCCGCTGCTGCAGTTCTTCGCTGCTGGCGCAGACCAACTCCGCCGCCGCCGATGGGGTCGGCGCCCGCAGGTCAGCGACAAAATCAGAGATGGTCCAGTCGGTTTCATGGCCAACGGCCGAGATGACCGGAATCCGCGAGCGGGCCACGGCCCTGGCAACCGCCTCCTCGTTGAAGGCCCACAGATCCTCCAGCGAACCGCCACCCCGCCCCACGATCAAGACGTCGGCTGCCTGCAGCCGGTTCAGGTCGTCAATGGCCTGGGCGATCTCGGCACCGGCCCCTTCTCCCTGTACCCGCACCGGATACAGCACCACCTCCAGCGCCGCAAAACGGCGGCCAAGCACATTCAGGATATCGTGGATGGCGGCGCCACTAGCTGAGGTGACCACCCCCACCCGGCGCGGCATAACCGGCAAAGGCCGCTTGCGGGCCTCGTCAAACAGCCCTTCCGCGGCCAGACGTTCCTTCAGTTGCATAAAGGCCAGCTGCAGGGCACCGGCGCCCTGAGGTTCCAGATATTCGCAGATCAGCTGGTACTCGCCCCGCTGGTCGTAGACCGATACCCTGCCCCGCACAATCAGGGACTGGCCTTCCTGCAGGCGGAACTTGAGCGCCTTGGCGCTGCTGCGAAACATGACGCAGCGCAGCATGGCGCCGCTGTCCTTGAGGGTGAAGTAGAGATGCCCCGAGGCGGGCTGGGAGAGGTTGGACAGTTCACCCTCCAGCCAGACATGGCTGAAGTTCTCCTCCAGTACGTCCTTCAACAGGGAGGTGAAGCGTGAAACAGTAATGATGGTCCGGTCGCCGAAAAGGTCCATGACGGCACCCTAGCACAGCGCCGCAGCGCGGTCAAACCGGCCGTTCACAGCAAGGTTGACCGGGATGCCGCTTTTGCCTATGATGCGCGCCATGCACACCTTCCCGTTTATCCTGACCATCTCGTCCGAAAAGGGCGGCGTCGGCAAGACCACCCTGGCCACCAACCTGGCGATCTACCTCAAGGCGATGCAGCCGGAACTGATGGTGACCATCCTCTCCTTCGACAACCACTTCACAGTGGACAAGATGTTCGAACTGAAGGGACAGCAGCAGCACGGCACGGTGCAGGAGTTGCTGAACGGCGTGCCGGCTACTGAGCTGGTGTTGCAGGGGCAGTACGGCGTGCAGTACATCCCCTCCTCCAACCACCTGACCGAGCTGTATCCGGAATTTAAGGGGCCGATGGCGCTCTGCCGCATGATGGCGGAATCGGGGCTGTCGGGGATTGTGGTGATCGACACCCGGCCGGACCTGAACATCCTGACCCAGAACGCGCTCTACGCCGCCGACCGGGTGCTGATACCGGTCAAGGATATGCCCAGCTTGGAAAACTGCAAACATATCTTCGCCCTGTTCGACCAGCGCGGCATTGACAAGAAATCGCTGTCGCTGATTCCCTGTCTGATCGACAACCGGATCAAGTACGACGGTATCTTCAAGGATCAGCGCACCCTGCTGAAGGCCTTTGCCATCAACCGCGGCTACCGTTGCCTGGAGACCTACATTTCCAAGAGCCCCAAGGTGGAGAGCCTCAACACCAACCCGGACGGCAAGATCTACCCTATCTTAAGCCATGCCCGCGACACCGAGGTGCATGGCCAGTTCAACGAACTGGCCGAGGACATCCTGACCGGCTACCATGCCACCCCTGAACCGCGTGCCTATCTCTACCACCGCTGGTTGAAAGAGCAGGAAAGCCAGAAAAAAGAGGCCTTCCTGGCCCGACTGGAGGGAATTCCTGCCCACTGCGTGATCTGCGGCGCCGCCCTGGACGGTCCGGCCGCCAAGGGGTTCTTCTACGAGTCTAGTGACCGGACCTCTCGCGGCTTCTTGCACAGCGACTGTTTTGTGACCCTGCTCAGCAACACCCTCTATCACCTGCCGGCCAACAGCGAGGTACACGCCCTGTCGCTGCAGATGATCCGGGAAAGCGCCCGGGAGTCGGTGGCCGTGTTCCTGCCACGTAACGAGGCCGACGGCGAGTACCAGTTACGCCTGCTGCAGGTCAATCAGCATGGCTCACCGCTCTTGGAGCGGACCATTCCGCTGACCGGTTTCAGCGAAGGCCTGTTTGACGGTGTGCGGGATCAACTGTACCTGCTGTTGAATGAAACACTGGCGGGCTACGACGGAGGGATGCGCAACAGCTGGCTGGCGGTGCATCCGGTGGATGAAGAACGGCCCCAGCAGGTGCTGCAGGAACCGCGCTACCGCCAGCTGCAGGAGCTGCACCGGCGGATCGGTACGCTGCTGGAGGTCTAACGGACCAGTCGTGAGGCGTACACCAGGGTAATGCCTTGCTGCTGCATGGTTGGCAGGGCCTTGGCCAGGGTGGCTATGGTTACTGGGTGGGGATGGCAGATAGCGATCGCCCGGCCGGTCTTGCGGGCGCGATTAACCGCCGTGTTCAGCTGTCCCAGGATGTAGGCTTCCTGCTGTTCGTTATCCAGAAACACATCCCGCCGCGCGCTCTTCATTCCCAGTTCGGCGGCCAGCCGAGAACCCACGGACGATGGCGTGGTGACGCTGTCCACAAAGAACAGACCCCGCTGGCTGAGCAACGACAGCACGGCGCGCATCTGTGGCTCATCTTCGGTAAAGGCCGAGCCCATATGATTATTGGCCCCCTTGGCCTGGGGCACCTGTTCAAAATAGCCTGCCACCAGCTGCTGCAGCTTCGCCTGATCGTAACTCAGCAACAGACCGTTGGCCTCCAGACGTCGACGCGGATATTCCTTGGACTGCATCGGCAGGTGCAGCATCACCTCGGCCCCCTGGCCGGCGGCCAGGGCTGCCACCTCTCGGTCATGGCGCAGACCGGGGATTACCGCCAGGGTAAGCGGCACTCCGATGGCGAGCAGACTGCGCAGCTCCTGGAGCGAACTGCCCATATCATCCACGATGATGGCCAGCTCGGCCTTGCCTCCCGGCAATGACTGCTGTACGGGTGGCAACTTTGCAGCAGGCCGGGTGGTATCGTCGGTGTAGTGTTCCCAATCCGGCCCAGGCTCCTTGTTTGGCAGCGCATCAGCCGGAACGGCTGCCGGCGGCGACTTGACCAGCGGGGCAGCAGGGGCTGCCTGCTGCTGCGGTCTGAATAACGTTTCCTGCTGCTGCCAGGCAAAAAAATAGTAGCCCCCCACCAGCAGGACCAGCAGCAGCACAAGGAAAACGGCAAGGGCGGTGAGGCCCTTGCCGTTCTGTTTTTTGTAGCGATTGGTACGGGTCTGGCGCGACTTCTGTGCCATCTACTTGTTCACCGAACCCAGGGTCTTGAGAATTTCCCAGCTTTTGAGCAGATCCACGGCCCGCATCAGCTGGTAGTCGGCCTTAAGGGGATCAAGGGGCTTCTTGTCCTTCTCCTTGGCCTCTACCGGTTTTTCAGCCGGCTTGTCTGCGGCACTGCCGTCGCCTTCAAAGTGGTTTTCAAGATCCTTTTCACGGACGAACATCATCTCCCGTTTGGTTGGTTCATTGGGTAGTTCCACCTGCTCAACCACGATATCCGGAGTGATCCCCTTGGCCTGGATTGAGCGGCCCAACGGGGTGTAGTAACGGGCCGTAGTCAGGCGCAGGCCGGAATCATCAGAAAGCGGGATAATGGTCTGCACCGAGCCCTTGCCGAAGCTCTGGGTGCCCATCACGATGCCACGCTTATGATCCTGCAGGGCACCGGCCACGATCTCGGAGGCGCTGGCGCTGCCGGCGTTGATCAGCACCACAATCGGATAACCGGGCTCCTTGCTGCGGTTGCTGGCAACAAACTGCATCTTGGATTCTTTTTCACGACCGGCGGTGTAGACGATCAGCTTGCCGTTCTCCACAAAATGGTCGGAAATCTTGACTGCCTGATCCAGCAACCCGCCGGGATCGTTACGCAGGTCCAACACCAGACCGGCCAGCGGTTTGCCCTTGTTTTCGTCCACCAGACTCTTCAAGGCCTTGGCAAAGTCCTCATCGGTCCGCTCCTGGAACTGGGCCACCCGTACGTAACCGTACCCGCCGTCAAACAGACGCGACTTGACGCTCTTGACCTGGATGATATCACGCAGCAGCGGGAATTCCTTGGGGCGGTCAAAGCCTTCACGCATGATGGTCAGCACCACCTTGGTGCCCTTGGGTCCGCGCATCCGCTTGACCGCATCGGTGATCGAAAGGTCTTTAGTAAAGCGATCATCGATCTTGATAATCTGGTCACCGGCCTTGATACCGGCCCGTTGCGCCGGGGTATCCTCAATCGGCGAGATGACCGTCAGGATGCCGTCCTTGATACTGATCTCGATCCCCAGGCCGCCAAAGGCACCCTTGGTATCGATCTTCATCTCCTTGAAGGTGTCAGGGGTCATGAAGGAGCTGTGAGGATCAAGGGCAGCCAGCATGCCGTTGATGGCGCCGTAAATCAGCTTCTTGGAATCAACCTCTTCCACGTAGTTCTTCTTGACGATGGTCATCACATCGGTGAACAGCCCGATATATTCGTAATCGTTGCCACCTTGGGCATTGCAGCGACGTTGGGTGCTGATACCGATAAAGGTGATCAGGGCAATCGCCACCACCATAAATCCAAGGGCCACCTTTTTGGTTCTGCCAGGCTTCTGCATGCGCGTTTCATCCTCCGCTTGATCGTGAAACAATACTGATTTCCTATACTACAACAACCACTCGACGAGAAACGATTTTTTTCACCCCTAGCGCACCCATCCCGACGGGTCTTGAGGTTTACCCTGATGCCTGACCTCAAAGTAGAGCACCGGGCCACGGGTTGAATCAACATCACCCACCAGGGCCAGGGTGTCGCCACGCTTAACCTCACTGCCCACCTTGCGGGAAATCCGGCTGGCATGGGCATACAGGGTAAAATAGCCGCCACCATGGTCAACAATCACCATATTGCCGTACCCCTTAAAGTAGTCGGCAAAGATGACCGTTCCCTCATAAATCGCCTTGATCTCGGCACCGGCAGCTGCCGCAATAAAAATGCCCTTGGTAAAGGTGTAGGAATTAAACTCAGGGTGCTTGTGCTTACCAAAGCCTTCAACTACTTCGCCCCGTACCGGCATCGGCATACGCCCCTTCTGGGAGGCGAAACCGCGGTCAGGAACCGGTGGCAGCTCGGGGGGCAGCTTGCGGCTGCTGCCGGGCGCTCCCTGCTTTTGGAAGGCCCGACGCCGGCTCTCGGCCTCCAGGCGTTCCATCATATTCTGCAGCCGGGCCGCATTGGCCTGCAGCACCTTGATTGACTGCTCGTAGGACTTGCGATCCCCCTGCACCTTGGAGAGGTAGCTGGCCTTTTTCTGCTTTTCCTGCTCGATCTCCTGCTTCTTGGAGGCGATGGTCCCTTTAAGCCGTTCCTTGCGCGAGGCATCCTTTTCAAGCCGGGTCTTCAGCTGGCGCAACTCTTCAAGCTTTTGATTATATTCAGCAAAGATCCGTTTGTCATGCTCCAGCACCGAACGCATATAACGGATATTTTCAGCCATCTGCGGAAAACTTTCAGCGGAAAAGAACATCCGCACGGCCCCCAGTTCGCCGGCCTTATAGAGTGCCGTAAGACGCCGCTCTATCTGCCGCTGCTTGAGTTGTGCCTCTTCAGTGACCCGCACAACCTCCTGCTGGGTGCGGCTGATGGCCCCTTCAACCGTGGTCAGGTCACGATCGAGTTGTTTAAGCTCGGCTTCCTTGCGCTCGAGATTTTTTAATATCTCCTGCAGTTCTTGCGATACTGCCGCCTCGACCTTTTTGGTCTTTTTGAGCAGGGTCTGTTTTTCACGGATCTCGCGCCGCACTCCACGCAACTCGTCCTGTGGCGAACTGGCCAGCACGACACCGGTCAACAGCATCAGCAGAGGAAGTATGATCAGCGCGGTACGCAGCATAGGGCCTAACTGTCCGCCATAAAACGCCGCAGCGAGGTGATGCTACCCACAAATCCCAGCAGAGCGCCGGCCAGCACCAGGCCCAGCATAAACTCAAGCGGCAGGAAGGCCAGGCCCGAGGTGGCCGGATTGAAACTCAGGAAGTTGCCGGCATTGTGCAGAAACAGCTGATACATCGCCACAATCAGGCCCAGCGACAGCAGACCGCCAGCCAGCCCCTGCAATAAACCCTCAATCAGGAACGGCATCTTGATGAACAGGCGGGTGGCCCCCACCAGTGACATGACCTCCAGCTCATCCCGCCGTGCATAGACCGTCAAACGGATGGTGTTGGAGATGATAAATATCACCGCCACCAGCAGAAAGCTGCCCACCAGCGCCCCCACCAACCGCATGAAGGTCAGGAAGGTGTTAAAACGCCGCACCCACTCTTCGCCGTACTGGATCTCGCCGATGCCCGGTACGCCACGCAGACGGCTGACATAGGCATCCACCGCCTCGCTGCTACGACTGCCCTTCTTGAGGGTGATCTCAAAGGAGGTCGGCAGAATCTCGGGACGCACCCCCTCCAGCAGGGTCTCCTGCCCCCGCAAACGCCCTTTGAACCGTTGCAACGCCTCTTCGCGCCCGACCCACTTCACCCTGGCAGTACCGGGCAAAGCCTGAATCCGGTTACCAAGGTCGGTCTGCTCCTGGGGGGTCAGGTCATTATCGAAATAGACCGTGACCTGCACCCGCTCGCTCCAGGATTCAGCGGCGTTTTCAAGATTGACCACCAGCAGCATGAACAGGGCCACAATCAGCAAGGCAATGGTAATGGTGCCAATGGTGACAACATTAACAAACATATTCTGCCGGATATTGGATACGGCCCGGCCAACAAAGTACCGTAACCGTCCGCCAGCCCCCTGGTGGGACATGGTGGGTCGCTTGATAACGTTACGAGACGACCGCATCAGCCACCTCCTTGTCCGGCGCCAGTTCGCCCCCCTGCAATCGGATGGTGCGGTAATGGGCCTGCTCGATCAGACGACGATCATGGGTAGCCACCACCACGGTGGTACCCATCACATTGGCATCCTTAAAGATATTCATGATCTGCTGTTTGTTGGCATCATCAAGGTTGCCGGTGGGCTCGTCGGCCAACAGTATCTTGGGGCTATTGACCAGGGCGCGGGCCAGCGCTACCCGCTGCTGTTCGCCGCCGGACAGACGCTGGGGCGTCAGGTGGATCTTGGACTCCATCCCCATCTGCCGCAGGATATGCATCACCCGCTTGCTGATATCGTTGCGATCCCAGCCCAGCACCTCAAGCGTAATGGCAACGTTTTCGAACACGGTACGATTGGGCAGCAGCTTGAAATCCTGAAACACTACCCCGATGGTGCGCCGCAGAAAGGGCAGTTGCGATCGACTAAAACGACTGATGTTCTGACCATCGATCAGCACCTGCCCCCGGGTGGGGGTAAGAGCGCCATAGATCAGCCGCAACAGAGTGGTCTTGCCGGCGCCGGACGGACCGGTCAGAAAGACAAACTCCCCCTTGGCTATCTTGCAGCTGATGTTCTGCAGCGCAGTGGCATCTTTTTGGTAGGCAAGTGAAACGGAATGGAATTGAATCATGGGTCATCACCAGGTACGCAGCATAGATTGCTGCCGCTTCATCATATGCGGCAGGCTATACAAGGCTCTATCACTTCAAGCCACGAATAACAACCCTAACCTATCCAGATCTGGCGTCAGGCCATGGTACAACCAAAGGCCCAGCAGATAGCGAAAAATAACGCCAGACCTCCCCACAATGCAGCCTGAACTGTATTAAAGCCACGGTCCTTGGTGAAGGCTCGTGCAATGAAGAGACCCAGCGCAGCCACCCAGCACCAGAAGCAGATAACTGCCAGCAGCGACCACGTATCAGTCGGCATGCTAGTATCGCCTGCCCAGGATTTTCCGGATCAGGCTGTCCAGCTTCAGCTTCCAGACCATCAGCACCGCCTCCCGCACAATCCGCTTCGACATCTTGGACTGGCCAACCCGACGATCAATGAAGATGATTGGCAGTTCGCAGATGCGGGCACCCAGTTCAGCGCACCGAAAATGCATCTCGATCTGAAAGGAGTAGCCGTCGGAAGTGATCCGGTCGAGGTCGATCCGCTCTAGCAGACTGCGGCGAAAACATTTGAAGCCGCTGGTGCAATCCATGATCGTAAGGCCGGTGATCAGCCGGGTGTAGACATTGGCGCCGTAGCTCAGCATCAAGCGGCGCAGAGGCCAGTTGACCACGCTGATGCCGTTGATGTAGCGGGAGCCGATCACCAGATCGCACTCGGCGATCTTTTCAAGAAACAGGGGCAGTACAGCCGGATCGTGGGAAAAATCGGCATCCATCTCAATCAGATAGCTGGCCCCCAGATCAAGGGCCCTACGAAACCCTTCGCGGTAGGCTGATCCAAGACCCAGCTTGGCGGAACGGTGCAACACCTGAATGCGGCTGTTTTCCCGGGCCAGCTGATCAGCCAGCTGTCCGGTGCCGTCAGGTGAGTTATCATCAACGATCAGGATACGCAGCGATTGATGCTGGCTTAAGATACGTTCGGTCAACGGGCGCAGATTATCCCGCTCATTATAGGTGGGTATGACAACGTAGGCTGTGTCCATGGCACTCACGATCTGGACAGTGTACAGACGAAAAAAGAGGGCGCCGACAAACGCCCTCTTGGTTGATAATGGCGGGGTAGACGGGGCTCGAACCCGCGACCTCCGGCGTGACAGGCCGGCACTCTAACCAACTGAGCTACAACCCCGTGCATACTGGTACAAACTGCTGTTGCTGTTTCGAGAAAAAGGGAAAAGTTGCCTTTTCCCTCCCTGCTCATTTGGTGGGTGAAGAGGGGATCGAACCCCCGACATCCAGCTTGTAAGGCTGGCGCTCTCCCAGCTGAGCTATTCACCCGTTTCCTGCAGAACTAAAATGGCGGGGCAGACGGGGCTCGAACCCGCGACCTCCGGCGTGACAGGCCGGCACTCTAACCGACTGAGCTACTGCCCCAGCAGACGTTATCCTATGCACAACAAACAGGTGACGTGCTGATTACTTCTTGTTTACCGCTTCCTTCAGGGTCTTGCCCGGCTTGAACTTGGGCACGGTGGCTGCAGCAATGGTGATCTTCTTGCCGGTCTGGGGGTTTTGACCCTTACGGGCAGCACGCTTGGTGGTGCTGAACGTACCGAAGCCAACCAGGCTCAGTTTGTCACCTTTCTTGAGTGCACCAGTTACGGTTGCGATGAAGGCGGAAACGGCCTTCTCTGCTTCTACCTTCTTCAAACCGGCTTTCTCAGCAACAGCGGTAATCAGTTCAGCTTTCGTCACGTGACACCTCCTGAAAATGTAAAGAGAAGTTGTGAAGCGTTGTCGTCTTTACCAGATGCTGTTTGACAGTGTCAAGCACTTTTTCAGGTTTTACGCCGCCGCAGGGGTGGTCACCTGGTCGTAGACCAGCAACGGCCGCTCTCTCCGATAGATCACTTCTTCGCTGATGACCACCTCCCGCAGATGCTGCTGTGACGGGATTTCGTACATGATATCAAGCATTGCGCCCTCCAAAATGGCTCGCAGACCACGGGCGCCGGTGTTGCGTTTGATGGCCTCTTTGGCGATCGCCACCAGGGCGCCGTCAGAAAAGCGCAGCCGCACCCCTTCCATCTCCAGCAACTTCTGATACTGCTTGGACAGCGCGTTTTTCGGCTCGGTCAGGATCTGCACCAAGGCCTCTTCATCAAGCTCGGTCAGACTGGCCAGCATCGGCAGACGTCCTATGAATTCGGGGATGTAGCCATATTTGAGCAGATCTTCAGGGGTGACCTGCAACAGCAGCTCGCCGGCCTTCTTTTCATCCCGTTTTTTGACATCAGCACCAAAACCGAGGGTCTTCTTACCGATCCGCTGCTGAATCACACCGTCCAGTCCGGCAAAGGCGCCACCGCAGATGAACAGAATGTTGGTGGTATCCACCTTCAAAAACTCCTGCTGCGGGTGTTTACGGCCTCCCTTGGGAGGTATGCTGGCCACGGTTCCTTCAATGATCTTCAACAGCGCCTGTTGAACCCCTTCACCGGAGACATCACGAGTCAGCGACGGTGAATCGGCCTTGCGGGCGATCTTGTCGATCTCATCGATGTAGACGATCCCCTTCTGGGCACGTTCGACATCATAGTCAGCCGCCTGCAAGAGCGACAGGATGATGTTTTCTACATCTTCGCCAACATAGCCGGCCTCGGTGAGGTTGGTGGCGTCGGCCATGGCAAAGGGCACCTTGAGGATGCGGGCCAGAGTCTGGGCCAACAGGGTCTTGCCGGAGCCGGTGGGCCCCAGGATCAGGATGTTGCTCTTCTGCATCTCGACGTCGCCCGGCTTGGACGGGGTCTCGATCCGCTTGTAGTGGTTGTAGACCGCCACCGAGAGGACTTTCTTGGCCATCTCCTGCCCCACCACGTACTCGTCAAGAAACTCCTTGATCTCACGGGGCTTAGGCAGTTTTTTGACATCAGGACCAAGGGCGTCCTCCATGCGGCTCTCTTCAGCGACGATGTCGTTGCACAGCTCGATGCACTCATCGCAGATATAGACCGCCGGGCCAGCAATCAGCTTTTTGACCTCTTCCTGGGTCTTGCCGCAAAAGGAACAGGTCAGCGTATCCTGGCTACCATCGAGCCTGCTCATTGCACACCCCCCGCATCAGGCTTGCGCTGCATGACGGCATCGATCAGACCGTAGCCGCAGGCATCTTCCGCCGACATGAAGTAATCACGCTCGGTATCGTTTTCCACCTTCTCCAACGGCTGGCCGGACAGATCGGCCAATATACCGTTCAGCTCTCGCTTCATGCGCAGGATCTCTTCGGCGTGAATCTTGATATCGGTGGCCTGACCACTGAAACCGCCCAACGGCTGGTGGATCATGATCCGTGCATGGGGCAGGGCAAACCGCTTGCCCTTTTCACCGGCTGTCAGCAAGAGCGCCCCCATGGAGGCGGCCTGACCGATGCAGATGGTTGATACCGGCGCCTTGATATAACGCATGGTATCAAAGATCGCCATACCGGAGGTTACCACACCGCCCGGCGAGTTAATATAGAGGTGGATATCCTTGTCCGGGTCTTCTGCCTCCAGAAACAGCAGCTGGGCGATCACCAGATCAGCCATCTGATCGTTGATCTCTCCCCCCAGAAACACAATCCGCTCCTTCAACAGGCGGGAATAGATATCATAAGCCCGCTCACCACGACCGGATTGTTCAACCACCATAGGTACGTACATGCTCAACTCCTCTAGGCCTCGCTTCCCTGTGTCAGTTCAGCGGCATCCACTTCGGTCAGCTGCGACTGCTCCAACAGGTAGGCGATCGCCTTGTCTTCCTTCAATTCCGCCACCAACGAATTGCGTGCGTTGGCTTGCGCAGCGTAAAATTCACGGATGCGGGGCAGCATCTCTTCGTTGCCGGCGGCGATCTGTGCGTAACGGGCCTCAAGATCTTCATCGGCGACGGTGATGTTTTCCTTTTCCACCAGCGCCATCACCAACAGACCACCCTTCACCTTCTGGGTCGCCTCATTCCAGTAACGGGCCTTGAAGGCCTCTTCGTTCAAGCCCATCATCTCCAGCGACATGCGCTGACTCTGCAGCCGCTGCTTCATGTTCTCCAGCATGAACTCAACCTGACGGCGCACCATCGAGTCTGGCACCTCAAGGGGGTTCTTGGCGATCAGGGCATCAATCACCCGTACCTTAAGGTCGGTCTTGATCCGCTCCAGCTCCTGCTGCTCACGCATCTCGGCCAGCTTGGTGCGCATCTCGTCGATGGTCTCGAAATCGCCGAACTGCTGGGCAAATTCGTCGTTCAGCTCCGGCAGCTCCTTCTTCTTGATCTCTTTCAGCGTAACGGTGAAGGTACCCTGCTTGCCAGCAAGCTCAGGATTACCCTCTCCTTCAGGCAAGGTGACCTCAATCGGCTTGGTTTCGCCGATCCGCATGCCGATCAAGCCTTCAGCCAGACCAGGCAGCAGGCGACCGGTTGTCACTTCAACCTGGGCACCCTGACCACTTGAATCCTCAGCCGGCTGACCTGCAATACTGAAGCTGTAGTCAACGGTCAACACCTGTCCCTCTTCGACAGCAGCGTCTTCCACCGGCACCAGTTGGGCCATATTTTCGCGCATCCGCTCGATCTCAGCCTCAACCGCAGCGGTATTGGCGACATAACGTTCCTTCTTAACCTCAAGTCCCTTATACTCACTGAGTAGGATCTGGGGCATAATCTCCACCAGAGCGGCGTATTTGAAGGGAGCACCCTCCTCTACCAGCGGCATATCCTGGATCATGGGCGCGTCCACCGGCTCAATCTTGTGCTCGTCCAAGGCGGGAAACAGGGTCTGTTCGTACAGACGACGCATCACTTCGTCCTGCATGGCATTCCGGTAAAACTTCTTGATCATCTGCAGCGGGGCCTTGCCCTTGCGAAAACCGGACAGGGTGGCCTTTTTCTGAATACCGGCAAACGCCTTTTCAATCTCGGCATTGACACGCTCTGCCGGCACCTCGACACTGACTTTCCGTTTGACTGAGCTGATCTCTTCTACCTGAACCTGCATCTGGAGTTCCTCACTTGGATGGATTTACTGGAAAATGGTGCGAGAGAGGGGAGTCGAACCCCTACGGTTGCCCGCCAGATCCTAAGTCTGGTGCGTCTGCCAATTCCGCCACTCTCGCAAAATGAATGGCTACAATTAGGGGAAATGGTCTGCTACGTCAAGACCATTTCGGACCAATCGAGTGTGTCTAAACTGGTGCGGGCAGCCGGGGTCGAACCGGCACAGCCTTACGGCCGAGGGATTTTAAGTCCCTTGTGTCTACCAATTCCACCATGCCCGCCAATGCCAAAAAAGTCAGGGGTACGCTGCTGACGCACCCCTGACTTATGTACCGACTACAACCGGTGCAGCTGGCGCAGCCCAGACAGTGTTAGGCCTTGCCCATCCGGCTCTTGAGCAGATCACCCAGATTGGAGGTGGCCTCACCCTGGCTGCCCAGGTACGATTCAAACTCCGCCTTTTCTGCAGCTGCCTGCAGCCCCTTGACCGACAGGGAGATGCGACGCTCCTTGGGATCGGCGCTCAACACCACCGCCTCAATGGAATCACCCACCTGGGCAAAATCCTTGGCGCTGGGAACCTTCTCGCGAGACAGCTCGGAAACGTGAATCAGGCCTTCGATCCCCTCCTCAATCTCGACAAATACGCCGAAATCGGTGGTGGAAGCCACCTTACCGGTTAAACGGGTACCCGGTGCATACTTTTGCGGCACCAGCGACCACGGGTCCGGGGTCAGCTGCTTGATACCCAGCGAGACGCGCTCATTCTGGGGATCCACCTTCAGTACCACTGCCTGCACCAGGTCGCCTTTGGCGTACACGTCGCCGGGATGCTTGATCCGCTTGGTCCAGGAGATGTCGGAGACATGCACCAGGCCGTCGATGCCGTCCTCGATACCGATGAACATACCGAAGTCGGTCATGTTCTTGATCTGGCCTTCCAGTGTGGTACCCACGGTATAACGCTCGGCAATCGACTGCCAGGGGTTGTCACTGACCTGTTTGAGGCCCAGAGAAATCTTGCGGTTCTGCAGGTCGACACCCAGCACCACCACCTCAACCTGGTCACCGACGTTCAGCATATCGGCAGCCTTGCGCACCCGTTTGGTCCAGGACATCTCGGAGACATGCACCAGTCCTTCGATACCAGACTCCAGCTCCACAAAAGCGCCGTACTCCATCAGACTGACCACGCGACCGGAAATCCGTGTGCCAACCGGGTAGCGGGCTGCCAGGTCCTGCCAGGGATCAGGCAGGGTCTGCTTGATGCCTACCGACACCTTGCCCTTCTCGCGGTCGAACTTGAGCACCTTGACGGTTACTTCCTGACCGGGGGTCAAGACATCGGCCGGCTTGCTGACGCGGCCCCAGGAGATGTCGGTCACATGCAGCAGACCGTCTACGCCTCCCAGATCAACAAACGCGCCGTATTCAGTGAGGTTTTTGACCACACCCTGCATGATTTGACCTTCTTCAAGCTTCTCCATGGTGACCTTGCGGGACTCGGCACGCTCCTCTTCCAACAGACTGCGCCGGGAGAGCACGATGTTGCCGCGCTTTTGGTTCAGACTGATCACCTTGAACTTGGAGGAGAGACCGATATAGGCATCTCCGTTCCCGGAGGGGCGAATATCCACTTGCGAAGCGGGCAGGAAGGCATTCACCCCACCGATAGCCACCGTAAAACCACCGTTGGTCTTGGCTGCAATAATACCTTCAACAATGGCGCCCTCACCACCGGCTTCATTGATGGTTTCCCAGGCTGCCATCTGATCGGCCCTGCGCTTGGAGAGGCGGTTACCCCCATCGCGGGTGGACATGACCTTAATCTTGTCGCCCACCTGGACGGTGATGTTGCCTTCGGCGTCCTTAAACTCATTGATCGGCACAATTCCTTCGGACTTGCGCCCGACGTCAACCAGCACCGTATCAGGATCAACACGAACTACCGTACCTTCCCATATTTTGTCACGCTCAGGCCGGTCCTTCTGTTCCTTCAGACTGGCGCTGAACAGTTCAGCAAATTCGTTACTCTGGTGCTCAACATCCATCTCGTCCATATCTACGTTGAGCCGTTTTACCTCAGTCATGTGACCCTTACCCCCTGGTTGATTTTGCCCCCTGCTACCGCCGACCGGTAACAAGTGCGAGTTAAATACTGTTACACACTTTCAATGATAATTCAATGTGAATTATTGATCTCTTCCAGCCGCGCCAGTACATCGTCGATGATCCACTTCGGCGTTGAAGCGCCGGCGGTCACTCCCACCTTATTGACCCCGACAAACCATGCCGGTTGCAACTCATCAGCGGTCTCAATGTGATAGGTCTTTGGCTGCAGTTCAGTGCAGATTTCGGTCAGTCGGCGGGTGTTGGCGCTATTAAATCCACCGATCACCACCATGCAGTCCGTTTGCTGGGCCAGCTCGGTTGCCTCCTGCTGACGCACCGCCGTGGCGTCGCAGATGGTATTAAACACCCGCACCTCGCCCCCCCGGCGCAGACATTCGGTGACCACGCTCTTCAAGTTGTCGAAGGACTGGGTGGTCTGGGCCACTACTCCGATCTTGTTCATTTTGGGCAGTTGCCTGACCTCGTCACCCGAGGCCACCACATATACCCTGCTGGTATCACCGTAGGAAACGATTCCCTGCACCTCAGGGTGATCGGCGTCTCCCACCACCAACACCTCATAGCCGGCGTCAGACAGGTATTTCACATGATCCTGGGCCTTTTTGACAAAAGGACAGGTGGCATCCACCACCTCAAGCTGTTTCTGGTGGGCCTCCTCCAGCTCGCTGGCCAGGACACCGTGGGAACGTATAATCACCGTGCCGTTCTGAACGCCGGACAGGTCCTTGACCACGCCAACACCCAGATCTTCCAGCTTTTTGACAACTTGCGGCGAATGAATGATCGGCCCGAGGGTAAAGGTCTTCTGGTCCTTGCCGGCCGCCTCGAAGGCCATCTGGGTGGCCCGTTTGACCCCAAAACAGAATCCAGCCCGTTTTGCCAGGATCACCTGCATGGTCATACTCCCTTTGCAACCAGTGTTTGCTGCACTGCCTGCTCCATCAACGACACTACTTCATCGATAGACAAGCCGGTGGAGTCGATCGGCAGGGCGTCTTCGGCCTGTTTGAGCGGCGCCAGATCGCGGCTGGCATCCTGGGTGTCACGCTGCTTCACATCCTGAATAGTGGCCTCCAGGGTGGCAGGATCGCCCTTGGCCTGCAGTTCCAGAAAACGACGACGCCCCCGCTCCTCAGCCGAGGCGGTCAGAAAAAATTTCAGTTCAGCATCGGGAAAGACCACCGTACCGATATCGCGTCCTTCCAGCACCACGCCACCTGATGCCCCCATGCGACGCTGCAGCTGGGTCATGGCCTGCCGTACCGGGGCCAGAGCCGACATGCGCGAGGTAAGCATCGATATCTCTGGCGTGCGTATCTCGCTGGTCACCTCGTGGCCGTTGGCAAAGACCCGGCTGGAGCCGTTCAGCGGCTGCAATTCGATCTCAGCTTTTGTACAAAACCGCTCAACCGCCTCATTGTCTGTCAAGTCAAGCCCGGTTTCCCGTGCCAGCCAGGCCATGGCGCGGTACATGGCGCCGGTATCCAGCTGCAGATAGCCCAGCCGCTTGGCCAGTTCCTTGGCCAGGGTGCTTTTGCCGGCGCCGGAGGGTCCGTCAATGGCGATGATGATGCCCCGTTCGCGCCTCATCGCACCGCCACCCGGCCAAGCAGCTCATAAAATCCGGGGAAGGAGGTAGCCACACAGGAGACATCATCCACCGTCACTGCAGCCTGACTGGCCAGGGCCGCTATGGAAAGCGACATGGCGATACGGTGGTCGCCAAAACTGGTGACGGTGCCGCCGGTCAAGGATGCAACCCCCTGGATAACCATGCCGTCCTCGGTCTCTTCAATGGCTCCGGCGCCAATCAGGCGCAGGTTAGCTGACATGGCTGCAATCCGGTCGGTCTCCTTGACCCGCAGCTCCCGGGCATCTCGCAGGACCGTGGCCCCCTCGGCCAGGGCTGCTGCTACACAGATAGCCGGAAACTCGTCAATTGCCCGCGGCACCACCTCGCCGCTGATCTCAATCCCCTTCAGACGAGAGGAACGGACCAGCAGATCGGCCACCGGCTCACCGGACAGTTCACGCTGGTTCTGCAGCACAATGTCGCCACCCATGGCCTGCAGGATATCGATGACGCCGGTGCGGGTAGGATTGACCCCCACGTTGCGAATCAACAGTTCGGATCCAGGCACGATCAGGGCCGCCACCAACAGAAAGGCCGCCGATGAGATGTCGCCCGGCACGCATATCTCGCGCCCCTGCAGCTCCTGACCCCCCTGCAGGGTGACCATGCTGCCGGTGGTTTCAAGGTTGGCGCCGAAGTAGCGCAGCATCCGCTCGGAATGATCTCGCGACAGGGTTGGTTCGGTAATCGTTGTTATGCCGTCGGCGTACAGGCCCGCCAGCATCAGGGCCGACTTGACCTGGGCGCTGGCGATCGGCGACTGATAGCTAATGCCCTGTAGCTGGGTGCCGGTGATGGCCAACGGCGCCAGCGTACCGTTGCCGCGACCTTGTATCTGTGCCCCCATGCGGGCCAGCGGCTCGGTGACTCGCTTCATGGGACGTTTACGCAGATATTGGTCGCCAGTCAGCACCGAAAAAAAACGCTGTCCGGAGAGCAGGCCGGTCATCAGCCGGATGGTGGTGCCGGAGTTGCCGCAGTCCACCACATCGCCCGGCTCCTGCAGCCCACGCAGTCCAGCCCCATGCACGGTCACGGTCTGGCCATCATCCTCAATCGCCACGCCCATGGCTCGAAAGGCCGCCATGGTGGCAAAGTTGTCCTCACCGCGCAAAAAGTTGGTGATGGTGGTGGTGCCATTGGCGATTGATCCCAACATGATGGAGCGATGGGAGATCGACTTGTCGCCCGGCACCGTCACCTCGCCGCGAATCGCCCGGGCGGGCGCCGTGGTCATCGGCTGTATCTGTTCGTGCATGGTCACCCCTTAGGTTATGCCATCCCGCAGACGCTTTGAGGTGTGGAAAAACTCCTCCAACCAGGGGCCATCGCCCGTGGCCACGCGCTCCCGCAAGGCATTGAATTCAGCACTGTAACGATCAAGCATATCCAAAAGCGCCCCGCGGTTCATCAGGGCAATATCGCGCCACATGGCCGGGTCGGATGAGGCGATGCGGGTAAAATCACGAAAACCGCCAGCCGAGAAGGCCAGAATGTTTTCCTCCTCCTCGGCCGAGCGAGCCACGGCATGCACCAGGGCATAGGCCACCATATGGGGCAGATGGGAAACAGCGGCAAAGACCCGGTCGTGAGTAGCGGCCTCCATGCATTCCACCCGGCTGCCGGCGGCCTGCCAAAGGCGACGCACCAGTTCCAGTGCGGTGATTTCGGTAGTAGCGGTAGGGGTCAGAATGCAGCGCCGTCCGTGGTACAGCTCTGCAAAGGCCGCAGCAGCACCGGAATGTTCGGTACCGGCAATCGGATGACCGCCCACGAAAAAGGTGCCGGCCGGCATGAGCGGTTCACAGGCCTGCACCAGTTCTTCCTTAACGCTGCCTCCGTCAGTGACAATGCAGCCTGGCGGCAGAAACGGCACTGCCTGGGCAACCACTGTAGCAACCGCGCCCACCGGCACGGCTATAAACACCACCTGGGCCGCTCGAACTCCTTCGGCCAGTGATAAAGCCACCTCGTCAATCACCCCCAGCCGCAGGGCCAGGGCCAGGTTATCGGCATCATGGTCGACACCGATCACCCGCTGCACGGCCCCGGCCGCTTTAAGGGCGCGGCTGAAGGAACCACCGATCAGCCCAACGCCAACCACGGTCAAGGTGTTAATGATTGGTTGACTCATCGCGCCTTGGGGTATGATCCGAGGATTTTCAAGAATTGGCAGAAACCGCGCAGCTCTTCGATCGCCTCACCCACCGGCTGTTCCGAGACGTGGCCCACCATATCCAGGAAGAAGATATATTCCCAGGCCTTGGTCTTGACCGGCCTCGATTCAATCTTGGACAGGTTGACCCCACGCCGGGCAAACGGCTCCAGCATCCGATAGAGGATACCAGGCTCATCCTTGACCGAGAACAGGATTGAAGTCTTGTCGTTGCCGGACGGTTCAGCCAGCTTACGGGAAACCACGATGAAGCGGGTGAAATTGTTGACCTGGTCCTCAATCCGGCTGCGGACCACCTTGAGACCGTAATGTTCGGCGGCCGAGCAGCCGGCAATGGCGGCGGCATTCAGATCCTCGGCCACAATCTGTGCGGCCAGGGCGGTGGAGGCCACATCCACCAACGGCACGTTGGGCAGGTTTTCTTCCAGCCAGTGGCGGCATTGGGCCAAGGCCTGGGGATGGGAGTAGACCTTACGTACATCCTCCATCCGACCGGTGCGGGAGAGCAGGTCGTGGGAGACCTCCAGCAACACCTCGGCGGTGATCTTCAGGTCACTCTCCACAAACATATCCAGGGTATGGGAGACCATCCCCTCAGTGGAGTTTTCCACCGGCACCACGCCATACAGCGCCCTGCCCTTCTCCACCTCTTCGAATACGGTCGGGATCGATTTTTGCGGCACCAGTTGGGCAGAAAGCCCGAACTGCTGTTGGGCGGCCATGTGGGTAAAGGTAGCCTGGGGGCCAAGAAAGGCCACATGCACCGGCGACTCCAACGCTAGGCAGGCCGACATGATCTCACGGAAGATGCTGCGCAGCGCCTCGTCAGGCAACGGCCCTTCGTTCAGGAGTGCCACCCGCTCATAGACCGCTCGCTCGCGGCTGGGAACATGAAAATCGCTGGATTGAGAGGCCTTTAGACGACCGACTGCCGAGGCGATCCGGGCACGCTGGTTGAGGGATTCGACGATCCGCGCGTCCAGGGCATCAATCTCGGTGCGAAGCTGTTCAAGGGTTGGTGACTCGGACATGGTTCGTTATCATCCTGAAGGCGCTGGTGAAGGGTTTACCGGTGGGCTACTCTAGTGGATAGACACCGGAATTGCAACCCTTTTATAAAACAGGGTTATGCTGAAAATTCATGCAACCAGTCGTCAAAGACCGCCACTTTGTCAGCCCCAAACAGGGCCAGCCCGTCACGAATCTTGGCAACCGATTTTTCATGCTCCAGCCGCGACGGATTTTTTGAAAAGAACAGGTCGCTGAAGCAGATGATCCGTTCGGCCAAGGAGTGGGGGGTCATGTCGCGACGGGGCAGCGGCAGCTGCTGGCGGTCAATATCCTGCACGGTTAGTCCCACACCGGTATGACGCTCGCAGATCAGGGCATGCAGCGGCAGTCCTTCAGCCTCAAGCAGCTCCCTGCCCAACACGCCATGGCGGATATAGGGCTCGCTGCCGCTGCAGCCGATGTCGGTAGCAGCGGTGCGACAGACACCGATGTCATGCAGGTAGGCCGACTCAAGCACCAGTTTGCGGGTCTCCGCGTCCACCTGTAGCTGGCCGCAGACCTCCAGGGCCTTGCCGGCAACCATCCTGCCGTGGATCATCAGAATTTCCACCGTCCGTTCAGTGCAGTACCGCTGCAATAGTTGTTCGACAGCCAGCATCATGCCGCACCTCCAAAAAAGAATGCCCGCACCCGGCGCATATAATCAGACGCAGAAAGGTGCGCCTGTCCCGTCGCCTGCACCCTGACGGCCTGGTGATCCCTGATGCCTGCCTGATGGCGTTCCAAGGCCTGACTCAAACGTTCAAGCAACCGATCATTTTGCTCCAGCAGGCAGGCCAGGTCCTCTTTGAGCACCTCAGCCAGCCGCGCCTCGCTGACGGCCCGTACCGTGGCGCTGCGTGCAGCGCCGGTCAAGAGTGACATCTCGCCGAACATACGTCCCTTGTCCAATTCCGCCACCGCTTCGCCGTCGACATCTACCAGCATGGTGCCCTGCAGCACAAAGTAGAGCGAGGCGCCTGGTTCCCCCTGACGCACAGCTATTTCACCGGGGGCAAACACCCGCAGACGGGCGCGATCGGCAAGGAAACCCAGTTCATCGCCACTCAACACCTCAAAGAGGTGGGAGAGCCGCAATCCAGCCAGCACCGCCTCACGAGGCAGCGGAAACGACGGGCGAAGCGGCGTATCCACCACCTGCCGATGGGGAAAGGGGAAGCTCCAGCCGGCACGGTGTACGGCATACCAGACCTTGGTCTGGACAGTATCAAGTGCTTGGTTGCGTTGCTGCGGGTCGGTCAGCCAGAACTTGAGCAGATAGATAATACTGCTCTCCGCCAAGGATTGTAGACGCACCTGCGGCGCTGGTTCAGCAAGCACCAGACGGTCCTCCGCCAGCACTTTCAGCAACAAGCTGCGGGCCTCTTCCGGCGGCATCTCATAGGGCAATCCAATGGCAAGCGTCACCGCTGCCCGCTGAGGGGCATCATCGACGCGGTTACCGTGGGTGGTGACTATGCTCTGCACCAGCTGATTGTTGGGTACCAACACCAGATTGTTGTCCAACGTGCGCAGGGTGGTGTAGCGAAAACCCACGTTGTCGAGCTGACCGAACAGATTCTTTTCCGGCAGGGCCAGCCAGGTACCCCGGCCCAGCTTGGCATCGGACTGGATACTGAAGCCGCAAAAAAGATTGGCGAGGGTGCTCTGCATGGCAAAGGCCACCGCTGCGGTCAGCACCGTGGTGGTGGCCACCACCGCCGACAGATCCACCTTGAAGACCATATGCAGCGAAAAAAGGGCGGCCAGCAGGTAGACCAGCAGGCGCACGGCATCCCGCACCAGCATCGGCACACTGCCCTTGAGACGGATGGCCAGCACCAGATCCACCACCAGGTAGATCACCAGCCGGGCCAGACAGAGCAACACAATCACGCCCTGCAGGCCGCCCAGAATCCCACGGTAATGAGGATAGGCGGACAGCGATGTCTCCAGGTAGAGCAGCACCATACCCAGCAGTGCCAGCTTGATTGTTGCCCAGGCGTCGGCGGGCGCCACCTGTCCCTTGCTGCGACGCAGGACAATCACCGCCACAAAGAACAGCAGCACCACCACCAGCACCATCAGCTTGTTCACCAGCAGAAAGTTGATATCCGCCAGGGATAACAAGCGTGAGAGTGAAAGCTGTCCGGCCGCTGCATCACCCATTGGAGCCTCCACTCTAGGCCTGTAGTGCGCCGATCAGCGACTTGACGTCGTCAACACCATGCTCAAGCAACCACTGTTCCATCCCTGCGGCGATCTCCTGGGCTGCCCCCGGGTTGACGAAGCTGGCCGTGCCGACCTGCACCGCCGTGGCACCGGCCAGCATGAATTCCAGGGCATCGCTGGCCGACATGATCCCGCCGATACCGATCACCGGCACCTTGACCACTTTTGCCACCTGCCAGACCATCCGTAGGGCAATCGGCTTGATGGCCGGACCGGACAGACCGCCGGTGACGTTGGCCAGCACCGGCCTGCGCCGCTCCAGGTCGATGGCCATGCCGGTCAGGGTATTGATCACCGACAGGGCATCGGCCCCCTCCCCTTCACAGGCCTGGGCCATCTCGACGATGTCGGTCACGTTGGGGGAGAGCTTGACGATCAGCGGCTTCTTGGTTGCTGCCCGGCAGGCCTTAACCACGCTGGCGGCACAACCGGGATCGGTTCCAAACACGATCCCACCCTGCTTGACGTTGGGACAGGAGATGTTCACCTCCAGGGCTGCTACCTCGGGGATGGTGTCCAGACGGGCGGCCAGTTCAGCATACTCTTCCGGTGTGTAGCCGAAGAAGTTGGCGATGGCCGGGGTGTTGACGGTACGCAGGAACGGCACCTTCTTCTGGATAAAGGCGTCAATCCCCACGTTCTGCAGGCCGATGGCATTCAGCATGCCGCCGGGTGTCTCCACGATGCGCGGCGTCGGATTGCCGGCCCGCGGCTTCAGGGAAAGGCCCTTGGTCACAAAGGCGCCGATGGTCTCAAGGTTGACGTACTGGCTAAACTCCTCGCCGTAGCCGAAGGTGCCGGAGGCGGTCATCACCGGATTGCGTAATTTAAGGCCGGCGATATCGACAGACATATCTGGCTTCATATCAGGCCACCTCCCACTTCAGTTCAGCAGCCTCAAAGACCGGGCCTTCACTGCAGACACAACGGTAATCCGGGGTTTCGGCACTATGTCCTGCCCCTTCACAGACGCAGCCCAGGCAGGCCCCCACGCCGCAGGCCATGTAGCCTTCCAGCGAGACCTGGCAAGGGACATTCCGTTTGGCGGCAATGCCGGCCACCGCCTGCAGCATGCCATGGGGGCCGCAGGCAAAGATACGTCCAGTATTGTCCGTGCAGTCCAGGCGCTGTTCCAGCACCTTGGTGACAAAACCGCACTCCCCCAGTGAACCGTCTTCGGTGGCGGTGTAACACTCCACCCCCAGACGCTCGAACTCGGTGATACAGAGCACGTCGTCCTTGCTGCGGCCACCGGCGAACAGCCGCACCGGTGACTGCTTGACCAGCTCCTTGGCCAGCAGGTAGAGCGGC
>Ga0074197_1000505_pt1 | contig 46966 bp, 37 predicted proteins | sample EPASupsiteSAE305_FD_64526 | JGI IMG/M metagenome (GOLD analysis project Ga0074197, IMG submission 64526) | Bioremediated contaminated groundwater microbial communities from EPA Superfund site, New Mexico - SAE3-05 reassembly with SPADES | ecosystem: Environmental > Aquatic > Deep subsurface >...
TGGTCGGCTACATCACCTCCGTGAATTACAAGGACTTCCCGGATGTGGTGAACATGATGGACGACGCCGTCGATCAGCTGAACAAGATCAAGGACGCCAAGGCCAAGCATGAAGACGCTGCCAGGAAGAAGGACTGGAACCAGGCCACCCTGTGGGCCGAGCAAGTCTGGCAGTACCAGGTGAAGGCAGCCGACCTCGGCCTGCGCGCCAAGACCTATCTGGAACAGAACGGCGCCCGCAAAGGCAAGTAGGCGGCACCCCCAAAGAGTTACACGGCAGCAGCACTGCGGGGAACGGCCTTCGGGTCGTTCCCCATTTTTTTTGAGGTGAGGGCAACGGCGGCTGCCCGTGCCGTCGCGACGAACGTTTCGTCACGGACCCGGCAAGCGTCCTTTATGAGGATTCGGCGGGAGGGGAAAATCAGGAGGGGGAAAAGTGCGGCGGGGCCGCGCCCCGTTTCTGTGCCCTTAGCGGGGCAGCAGGCTGTCGATGATCTGGCCGAGGACGGCGATGGCCTTTTCCGTTGCCGGCGTCCACGGGTGGCCGTAGTTGAGGCGCAGGCAGTGGCCGTATTCCCGCTTGGCGGAGAAGATGGGGCCGGGGGCGATGCTGATGCCCTGATCCAGGGCCAGCCGGTGCAGCGCCAGGGTGTCCACGCCCGGGGGCAACTCCACCCAGAGGAAGTAGCCGCCGCTGGGCCGGGCCAGCCGGGTGCCGGCGGGAAAGTGCCGCTCCACCGCGCCGACCATGGCGATCTCCTGCAGGGAGAAAGTGCGGCGCAGGCGGCGCAGGTGGTTGTCGTAGCCGCCGTGCTTGAGGTATTCGGCCAGGGCGATCTGCACCGGCACCGTGGTGGCCAGGCTGGTGGTCAGCTTGAGGCGCTGGATCTTCTGGGTGAAGCGTCCGCCGGCCACCCAGCCGATGCGGTAACCCGGCGCCAGGGACTTGGAGAAGGAGGAGACGTGCAGCACCAGGCCGTGCCGGTCCTCGGCCTTGGCGTGGGCCGGCGCCTGGTCACCGAAGTACAGTTCGGCGTAGACGTCGTCCTCGATCAGGGGCACCTGGTAGCGGGCCAGCAGGGCCACCAGCTCGGCCTTGCGGGCGTCGCTGAGGCTGCCGGTGATGGGGTTGGAGAAGTTCAGCATGCACAGGCAGGCCTTGATCGGATGCTGCCGCAGGGCATCCTCCAGGGCTGCCAGGCTGATGCCTTCCCGGGGGTGGGTGGGGATTTCGATGACCTTCAGGCCGAGGCGCTCGATGGCCTGGAGATTGGCGTAGAAAGTGGGGGATTCGATGGCCACCAGATCCCCGGGCCGGGTCACGGCCTGCAGGCACAGGTTGAGGCCTTCCATGGCGCCGGAGGTGACGACGATTTCCTGGGGCGAGACGTTGGCGCCCCGGGAGAGGTAGCGCAGGGCGATCTGGCGGCGCAGTTCCTCGTTGCCCGGCGGCAGGTCGGTGACCGTGGCCCGCGGGTCCAGGTGGCGGGCGGCGGCGGCGAGGCAGCGGCCCAGCTTGTCCAGGGGGTACAGCTCCGGGCTGGCGAAGCTGGAGCCGAATGGCACCACCGCCGGATTCTTGACGCTTTCCAGGATCTCGAAAATGAAGTCGCTGACGTCGAGGGCGGTGGATTGGCCCTGGGGCCGGGTCATTTCCGGCTCGGGCAGGGCCTGGCCCAGCCGGGCCCGGACGAAGTAGCCGGACTTGGGCCTGGCCTCGATCAGCCCCCGGCCTTCGAGCAGGTAGTAGGCCTGCAACACCGTCACCGGACTGACGTCGTGGATGCGACAAGCCTGGCGCACCGAGGGCAGCCGGTCGCCGGCCCGCAGCAGGCCGTCGCTGATCAGCTTTTCCGTTTGCAGGGCGAGGGTCTGGTAGCGGCTCATGGCGGCCATGGTAATGAAGCGCCCCCCGTTCCGGAAAGAGGTGAATCAAATCCGGGAAAAAGCGGGGCCGGCAAAGAAAAAGGGCAGCTGCTGCTGCCCTTTTCGGGAGTCTGGCCAAGGCTTGGCAATCAGCCGCCCAGCTTGGCCTTGAGCAGGTCGTTCACCTGCTGGGGATTGGCCTTGCCCTTGGCCGCCTTCATCACCTGGCCCACCAGGGCGTTGAAGGCCTTTTCCTTGCCGGCCTTGTACTCGGCCACGTTGGCAGCGTTGGCGGCCAGCACCTCGTCCACCAGCTTCTCGATGGCGCCCGTGTCGGTGATCTGCTTCAGGCCCTGCTTCTCGATCACTTCGTCGGCGCTGGCGCCGTCGCCGTTCCACAGGGCCTCGAACACCTTCTTGGCGATGTTGTTGGAGATGGTGTTGTCGGCGATGCGGGCGATGAGGCCGGCCAGCTGGGTGGCGCTCACCGGGGAGGCGGGGATGTCCTTGTCCTCCTTGTTGAGGCGGGCGGACAGTTCGCCCATGACCCAGTTGGCGGCGCTCTTGGCGTTGGCCGCACCGGCGGCGGTCACCACGGCGTCGAAGTAGTCGGCCACTTCGAGGGAAGCGGTGAGGGCGGTGGCATCGTAGGCGGAGAGGCCCAGCTGCTCCATGAAGCGCTGGCGCTTGGCCTCGGGCAGCTCCGGCAGGGTGGCCTTGGTGCGCTCCACCCACTCCCGGGAGATGACCAGGGGCAGCAGGTCGGGATCGGGGAAGTAGCGGTAGTCGTGGGCGTCTTCCTTGGTGCGCATGACCCGGGTCTCGCCGGAATCCGGGTCGAACAGCACGGTGGCCTGCTGGATCTTGCCGCCGTCTTCCAGGGTGTCGATCTGCCACTGGATTTCGTAGTCGATGGCCTGCTGCAGGAAGCGGAAGGAGTTGAGGTTCTTGATTTCGCGACGGGTGCCCAGGGGCTCGCCGGGGCGGCGCACGGAGACGTTGGCGTCGCAGCGGAAGGAGCCTTCCTGCATGTTGCCGTCGCAGATGCCGATCCAGCGCACCAGGGCGTGCAGGGCCTTGGCGTAGGCCACGGCCTCGGCGGAGGAGCACATGTCGGGCTCGGTGACGATTTCCAGCAGGGGGGTGCCGGCCCGGTTGAGGTCGATGCCGGATTTGCCGTGGAAGTCCTCGTGCAGGGACTTGCCGGCATCCTCTTCCAGGTGGGCCCGGGTCAGGCGCACCACTTTCTCGTACGCCTTGTCACCCTGGCCGACCTGGATGCGCACACCGCCGCCCACCACCACCGGCAGCTCGAACTGGCTGATCTGGTAGCCCTTGGGCAGGTCCGGGTAGAAGTAGTTCTTGCGGGCGAAGACGGACTTTGCCGCCACTTCGGCGCCGATGGAGAGGCCGAACTTGATGGCGCATTCCACGGCGCCCCGGTTCAGCACCGGCAGCACGCCGGGCAGGGCCAGGTCCACGGCGCTGGCCTGGACGTTGGGCTGGGCGCCGAAGGCGGTGGAGGAGCCGGAGAAAATCTTGGATTGGGTGGAGAGCTGTGCGTGGGTCTCGATGCCGATGACCACTTCCCAGTTGCGTGCGCTCATGTCGTTCTCGAAAGCAAAAATTCAAGCGTTAAAAACAGCTGCGGCGTTCCAGCTGGATGGGCCACAGGTAATCCACGGCCTCACCGCTGCATTGGGCCTGGCAGCCGTTGAAGGCCACCGTCACTTTCTTGTCCTGCTCCCACATGCGCACCGAGCAGCCGTCGGCGGCGGCCAGGCGCACCTGGGGCAGGGTTTCCACCTGGCGGAAGTCCTTCAGGGCGAACTGGCAGGAGCCCTTCTTCGGCACATCCACCTTGGCGGTGAAGCGCTGCACCTGGGCTTCCTTCACCTGCAACTGGATGTTGCCCCGGTAGCCGGTGGGATCGCGGAAGGCGCAGTTGCCGGCGACGTTGAGGGGCCGGGTGGGAATGGGCTTCAGGTTGCGGCCGTTGAGGTGCTTCAGGGGCCGGCTGAAATCGTACTTGTCCGCCGGCGGCGGTTCGCTGGCCACGTTGTCCGGCAGAGGCTCGGCAGGGGGGGGCGGCGTGGCGCATCCGGCAAGGATCGTGGCGATGATGCCGCCAAGAACCAGTACCCATGCGCCGCGGCGACCAGGCAGCCCCATCCGCCTTACTCCAGGCCGGCGGGCGCGCGCCCGTGCCAGTCGGTGACCTGCTGGTAGCGGTGGGCGACGTTGAGCAGGCGGGCTTCGTCGAAGTAGTTGCCGATCAGTTGCAGACCCACCGGCAGACCGTCGGCAAAGCCGCAGGGCAGGGACATGCCGGGCAGGCCGGCCAGGTTCACGGCGATGGTGTAGATGTCGGAAAGGTACATCTGCACCGGGTCGCCGGCCTTGTCGCCGAGCTTGAAGGCGGTGGAGGGGCTGGTGGGCCCCAGAATCACGTCGCATTGCTTGAAGGCGGCGACGAAATCCTCGGCGATCAGCCGGCGGATGCGCTGGGCCTGCAGGTAGTAGGCGTCGTAGTAGCCGTGGGAGAGCACGTAGGTGCCGATGAGGATGCGGCGCTTCACTTCGGCGCCGAAGCCCTGGGCCCGGCTCTTGGCGTACATGTCGTCCAGGCTGTCGTACTCGGGGGCGCGATAGCCGTAGCGTACGCCGTCGAAGCGGGACAGGTTGGAGCTGGCCTCGGCCGGGGCGATGACGTAGTAGGCCGGCACCGACAGCTTCATGTTGGGCAGGCTCACTTCCACCATCTCGGCGCCGAGGGCCTTGTACTGCTCAATGGCGGCCTGGATGGCGGCCATCACGGCGGCGTCACAGCCTTCGCCGAAGAACTCCTTGGGCAGGCCGATCTTGAGGCCGGCCAGGGGCTTGGCGGCAGCCGGGGCGTTCAGTTCCCGGGTGTAGTCCTCCACCGGGCGTTCCAGGCTGGTGGAATCCTTGGGGTCGAAGCCGGCCATGGCGTTGAGCAGCAGGCCGCAATCCTCGGCGGAGCGGGCCATGGGGCCGGCCTGGTCGAGGGAGGAGGCGAAGGCGATCATGCCCCAGCGGGAAACCACGCCGTAGGTGGGCTTCAGGCCGGTGAGGTTGCACAGGGCGGCGGGCTGGCGGATGGAGCCGCCGGTGTCGGTGCCGGTGGCGGCCGGTGCCAGACGGGCTGCCACGGCAGCGGCAGAACCGCCGGAGGAGCCGCCGGGCACCCGGCTCTGGTCCCAGGGGTTCTTCACCGGGCCGAAGAAGGAGGTTTCGTTGGAGGAGCCCATGGCGAACTCGTCCATATTGGTCTTGCCCAGATTCACGGCGCCGGCGGCGTCGAATTTCTGGATCACCGTGGCGTCGTAGGGGCTGACGAAATTGGCCAGCATCTTGGAGCCGCAGGTGGTGAGCCAGCCCTCGGCGCAGAAGATGTCCTTCTGGGCCAGGGGGATGCCGGTCAGGGGGCCGGCGTCGCCGGCGGCGAGGCGGGCGTCGGCCGCCTTGGCCTGGGCCAGGGAGCGCTCCGGCTGGGTGGAGACGTAGGCGTTGATGGCCGGGTTGAGCCGATTGATGCGGTCCAGATACAGCTGGGTCAGCTCGACGCTGGAGATCTTCTTGCCGGCCAGGGCCTGGGCGAGTTCTTTAAGGCTGGAATTGAGCATGGTCGGTAGGGAGCGAGTCGGGGGCAGGGGAGGGCGCGAAGCAAGGGCGCGGCAGCGCTCCCGCCTATTCGATGACCTTGGGCACCAGGTAGAGCCCGGCTTCGGTTTCCGGCGCCACGGCCTGGAAGGCGGCGCGACGGTCGCTTTCGCTGACCACGTCGTCCCGCAGGCGCTGGGCCAGGTCCTGGGCGTGGGCCATGGGCTCGACCCCCTGGGTGTTCACGGCCTGCATTTCCTCGATCAGGGAGAAAATGCCGTTGAGGTGCTCGAGGGTGGTCTGGACTTCCGCTTCGGAGGTTTCGATGCGGGCAAGATGGGCGATGCGCCGGACCTGATCGGGAGTAAGGGACATGGGCTGGCTGGGGGTGAAAGCCGGCGAAGCGCCGGGTGATTAAATTCTAGGCAAAAACTTATGCTGCAAAGCGATATAAGGTATCATAAATCCCCTTCTCCCCGCTGTTTTACGGATTCAATACCCCATGTTCGGCTTTCTCCGCAGCTACTTCTCCAACGACCTGGCCATCGACCTGGGCACCGCCAACACGCTGATCTACGTGCGCGGTCAGGGCATCGTTCTCGACGAACCCTCTGTGGTCGCCATCCGCCTCGAAGGCGGACCCAACGCCAAGAAAACCATTCAGGCAGTCGGCAAGGAAGCCAAGCAGATGCTCGGCAAGACCCCCGGCTCCATCACCGCCATCCGCCCCATGAAGGACGGCGTGATCGCGGACTTCACCGTGACCGAGCAGATGCTCAAGCAGTTCATCAAGAAGGTCCACGATTCCCGCATGTTCTCCCCCTCGCCGCGCATCATCATCTGCGTGCCCTGCGGCTCCACCCAGGTGGAACGTCGCGCCATCCGCGAATCCGCCATCGGCGCCGGCGCCTCCCAGGTGTACCTGATCGAGGAGCCCATGGCCGCGGCCATCGGTGCCGGCCTGCCCGTGGCCGACGCCACCGGCTCCATGGTGGTGGACATCGGCGGCGGCACCACCGAAGTGGGCGTCATCTCCCTGGGCGGCATGGTCTATGCCGGTTCCGTGCGGGTGGGCGGCGACAAGTTCGACGAAGCCATCATCAACTACATCCGCCGCAACTACGGCATGCTGATCGGCGAGACCACCGCCGAGAACATCAAGAAGGAAATCGGCTCCGCCTTCCCCGGTTCCGAAGTGAAGGAAATGGAAGTGAAGGGCCGCAACCTGGCCGAGGGCATTCCCCGCAGCTTCACCATTTCCTCCAACGAAATCCTGGAAGCCCTGACCGATCCCCTGAACCAGATCGTCTCCGCCGTGAAGAGCGCCCTGGAACAGACCCCGCCCGAACTGGGCGCGGACATCGCCGAGAAGGGCATGGTCCTGACCGGCGGCGGCGCTCTGCTGCGGGACCTGGACCGTCTGCTGATGGAAGAGACCGGCCTGCCCGTGATCGTCGCCGAGGACCCGCTGACCTGCGTGGTGCGCGGCTCCGGCATGGCGCTGGAAAAGATGGACAAGCTCGGCAGCATCTTCGCCTCCGAGTAAGGCCGTACCGGGTGAGGATGAGCATGGAACGGGAACGCCAGCCGATCCCCGACACCCCGCTCTCCTCCCTTCCCACCACCGCCCCGGCCAGTGCCGGGGCTTGGTTTTTTCCGCAGCCTTCGCGGCGCGGTCATGTAACCCCCCGGAAAGTCTGACGTGGCCGGCATCGACCACTCTCCACCGCCATTCTTCAAGCGCGGCCCGGCTCCCCTGGCCCTGCTCTCCCTCTATCTGGGCCTCTCCATCTCCCTGATGGTGCTGGACCACAAGTTCCATTACCTGGAATGGGTGCGCCAGGGCGTGGCGGTGTTCACCACTCCCCTGCAGATGCTGGCCCATGCGCCCTCCAAGGGCTTCTCCCAGGTGGACGAGTATTTTGCCAGCCTGATCTCCCTGCAGAAGGAAAACGACCAGCTCAAGCACACCCAGCTGGAGGCGGCCACCATCCTGCAGCGGCACCAGCACCTGGAGGCGGAGAACCGCCACCTGCGCGAGCTGCTGGGGGTCAAGGAGCGCCTGCCCACCGGCGGCCAGCTGGCCCAGATCCTCTATGCCGCCCGGGACCCCTTCTCCCGCCGCGTCATCGTGGACAAGGGCATGCAGGACAACGTGCTGGCCGGCCAGCCGGTGGTGGACCACCTGGGCGTCATCGGCCAGGTGACCCGGGTCTATCCCCTGCTTTCCGAAATCACCCTGATCACCGACAAGGACCAGGCCGTGCCCGTGCAGGTGGTGCGCAGCGGCCTGCGCTCCGTCGTCTTCGGCCTCGGCAACGGCCAGCTGGAGCTGCGCTACATGCCGGCCAACGCCGACGTGCAGAACGGCGACGTGCTGGTGACCTCGGGCCTGGACGGCATCTTCCCCGCTGGCTTCCCGGTGGCCAAGGTGGTGCACATGGAGCGGGATACCACCTACTCCTTCGCCCGCATCATCTGCGTCCCGGTGGCCGGGGTCGAGCATTTCGGCGAAGTGATGATCCTCAACCCGCGGGAGGCCCTGCCGCCCCGGCCGGCCGAGGCCTCCGCCACCCCGGCCGAAGGTGACAAGCCTGCCTCCTCCAAGGTGCGCCGCATCAAGCGCAGCGTCGGGAACTAAGCCATGCAGCCGACCTTTACCTCCTCCCGCATCCTGCTGCCGGTCCGTCCCTGGTTCATCACCCTGACCCTGGTGCTGGCCCTGCTGCTCAATCTGATGCCCACCGCCCACTGGCCCGGGGTGCCCGACTGGGTGGCCCTGGTGCTGTGCTTCTGGAGCGTGCGCGAATTCCGCAAGGTGAGCATGGGCTGGTCCTTCATCCTGGGCCTGGCCATGGACGTGGCCGACGGCAGCCTCATGGGCCAGCACGCCCTGGCCTACGTGCTGATGAGCTACATCGCCTCCAGCCTGTCCCGCCGCATCCTGTGGTTTCCCCTGCTGCAGCAGGCGCTGCAGGTCTTTCCCCTGTTGTTCATGGTGCAGGTCCTGCAGCTTGCCGCCCGCATGGCCACCGGCGCTGCCTTCCCCGGCTTCGGCTACCTGATCGGCCCCCTGGTGGCGGCCCTGCTCTGGGTTCCCGCCACCTACGTCCTGCTCCTGCCCCAGTACCAGCCCGTGGAGCGGGACGAGAACCGCCCCATCTAAGCAGCAGGCCATGCGCTATACCGACCTCAGCAGTTCGGACCGGGAACAGGAGCAGTTCCGCTTCCGCCTCGGCTTCGCCGCCGGCATGGTGCTGCTGTGCTTCGTCATCCTCTTCGCCCGTTTCTTCTGGCTGCAGGTGGTGAAGCACGACTACTACTCCACCCGGGCCGAAGAGAACCGCATTTCCCTGGTACCCATCATCCCCAACCGGGGCCTGATCGTGGACCGCAACGGGGTGGTGATGGCCCGCAACTATTCCGCCTTCACCCTGGAAATCACCCCCTCCCGCCTGCAGGAAGACCTGGAGACGGTGATCGAGCAGATCGGCACCCTGATCCCCATCACGCCCAAGGACAGGAAACGCTTCAAGAAACTGATGGAGGAGTCGAAAAACTTCGAGTCCATCCCCATCCGCACCCGCCTTTCCGACGACGAGGTGGCCCGCTTCGCCGCCAACCGCTACCGTTTCCCCGGCGTCGAGGTGAAGGCCCGGCTGTTCCGCCAGTATCCCCTGGGGGACGTGGCTTCCCATGCCCTGGGCTACATGGGCCGGATCAACGACAAGGATCTGGAGACCATCGACAACGCCGAGCAGACGCCCAACTACAAGGGCACCGAGCACATCGGCAAGGCCGGCCTGGAGCAGAACTACGAGTTCCAGCTGCACGGCGAGACGGGCTACGAGGAAGTGGAAGTGGATGCGGGTGGCCGGGCGGTGCGGGTGCTGTCGCGCACGGCGCCGGTGTCGGGCAACAACCTGTCCCTGACCCTGGACTCCAAGCTGCAGGAGATCACCGAGCAGGCCTTCGGCAGCCGCCGCGGCGCCCTGGTGGCCATCGAACCGTCCACCGGCGGCATCCTGGCCCTGGTCTCCAAGCCCACCTACGACCCCAACCTGTTCGTGGACGGCATCCGCGGCGACGACTGGGACGGCCTCAACACCGACCCGGACAAGCCCCTGCTCAACCGGGCCATCTACTCGGCCTATCCGCCCGGTTCCACCTTCAAGCCCTTCATGGCCCTGGCGGCCCTGGTCCAGGGCAAGCGCACCCCCTCCCAGGCCATCGCCGATCCGGGCTATTTCAACTTCGGCGGCCACCAGTTCCGGGACGACAAGAAGGGCGGCCACGGCATGGTGGACATGTACAAGTCCATCGTCGAATCCTGCGACACCTACTACTACATCCTGGCCAACGACATGGGCATCGACAACATCGCCGCCTTCATGGGCCAGCTGGGCCTGGGCCAGCGCACCGGGGTGGACATCCAGGGCGAGAGCGAGGGCGTGCTGCCCTCCCAGGCCTGGAAGAAGCGCCGCTTCAAGAAGCCGGAGCACCAGAAGTGGTATGCCGGCGAAACCATCTCCATCGGCATCGGCCAGGGCTACAACGCCTACACGCCGATCCAGCTGGCCCAGGCGGTGGCCACCATCGCCAACGACGGGGTCATGTACCGGCCCCATCTGGTGAAGTACATCACCAACAGCCGCAGTGGCGAGAAGACCATGGTGGAGCCCCAGCCCATCCGCGACCTCAAGCTCAAGCCGGAACACCTGGCGGTGATCAAGAACGCCATGGTCGGCGTGAACAAGGCCGGTACCGGGGCCCGGGCCTTCGCCGGCGCCGGCTACGAATCCGCCGGCAAGACCGGCACCGCCCAGGTGTTCAGCCTGAAGGGCGAGAAGTACGTGGAGGGCGCCACCAAGCACCACCTGCGCGACCACTCCCTGTTCATCGCCTACGCCCCGGCGGAGCAGCCCAAGATCGCCCTGGCGGTGATCGTGGAGAACGGCGGTTTCGGCGCCGCCGCTGCCGCCCCCATCGCGCGCATGGTGCTGGACTACTACATCCTCGGCAAGGTGCCCAAGGGCCCGGCCAACGAGGACGAGGAGGGCGACGATGGAGGCCATTAGGCGCTACTGGTACAAGGCCATCGAGCACCTGGACGGCCCCCTGCTGACCATTGCCCTGGTGATCCTGGGCATCGGCACCGCCACCGTCTATTCCGCCACCTACATCGGCCTGAGCCGCATGGGGCCCCAGGCGGTGAACCTGCTGATCGCCTTTTCCGTGATGTGGATGGTGGCCCAGGTGCCGCCCCAGAAGCTGCTGCGCTTCGCCGTGCCCCTCTACGTGCTGGGGGTGATCCTGCTGCTGGCGGTGTGGCTGTTCGGCATCAAGGTGAACGGGGCCCGACGCTGGCTGCATGTCGGCGTCACCCGCATCCAGCCCTCCGAGATCATGAAGATCGCCATGCCCCTGATGCTGGCCTGGTACTTCCACAAACACGAGGCTGCCCTGCGCTGGCGCCATTACGCCACGGCCTCCATGCTGCTGCTGGTGCCGGTGGCCTTCATCATCAAGCAGCCGGACCTGGGCACCGCCATCCTGGTGCTGGCCGCCGGCTTCTACGTCATCTTCTTCGCCGGCCTGTCGTGGAAGGTCATCGTCGGCCTCATCGCCGCCGGCGCCGCCGCTGCGCCCTTCGCCTGGACCATGCTGCACGACTACCAGCGCAAGCGCATCCTGACCCTCATCGACCCCACCTCCGATCCTTTGGGCACGGGCTACCACATCATCCAGTCCACCATCGCCATCGGCTCCGGCGGCATCATCGGCAAGGGCTGGCTCAACGGTACCCAGACCCACCTGGAGTTCATCCCGGAAAAGCACACCGACTTCATTTTCGCGGTCTTCTCCGAGGAATGGGGCCTGATCGGCAACCTGGTACTGCTGCTGCTCTACCTGCTGCTCATCGGCCGCTGCATGATGATCGCCGCCAACGCCCCGACCCTGTCGTCGCGTCTCCTGGCCGGCGCCATCTCCCTCAATTTCTTCACCTACGCCTTCGTCAACATGGGCATGGTGAGCGGCATCCTGCCGGTGGTGGGGGTGCCCCTGCCCTTCGTCAGCTACGGCGGTACGGCCCTGGTGACCCTGTTCCTCGGCCTCGGTATCCTGATGAGCATTCACACCCATCGCATGCTGGTGAAGAAATGAAGCGTTCCCTCCTGCCGGGCCTGTGCGGCGCCTTCCTGCTGACCCTGCTGGCGGCCTGTGGCGGCCCGGCGCCGCGCCTCGAGCGGGCGCCGGAGGCCGGTGCCCGGCCGCCGGCCAAGAGCGGCATGAAGCCCAATCCCCTGGCCCGCCGGGGCGGCGGTTTCTACAAGGACGACGGTCTGCCCGAGGAAATTCCCGAGAACATCGACGACATTCCCGATGCCGAACCCCGCTGGGAGCCCCTGCACCGCTTCGCCAACAGGCCCTACGTGGTGCTGGGCAAGGAATACGTGCCCATGACCCGGCTCCAGCCCTACAAGGTGCGCGGCATCGGCAGCTGGTATGGCAAGAAATTCCACGGCCAGAAGACCTCCATCGGCGAGCCCTACGACATGTTCGCCATGACGGCGGCCCACCCGACCCTGGCCATTCCCTCCTACGCCCGGGTCACCAACGTGGCCACCGGCAAGTCGGTCATCGTGCGCATCACCGACCGTGGGCCCTTCCATGCCGACCGGGTGATCGACCTCTCCTTCACCGCCGCCTACCGCCTCGGCTACGTGGCCAACGGCAGCACCGCGGTGGAAGTGGAATCCATCGTCCTCGAACCCGGTGCCACCTATGCCGCTGCGCCGGCCCTGGAAGTGGCCGCCATCAAGCGCCAGACGGCACGCCAGGAAGCCCGCCCGGCGCCGGCGCGGGAGGAGCGGGACCTCATCGCCGAAATGGCCATGGCGGCCCAGGCCCAGGACGAGCCGGCCGCCGCGCTGGCGGCGGCACCCGCCCCGGCTGCCGCCGCCAGCGTCGGCAACGTCTTCCTGCAGCTTGGCGCCTTCTCCAGCCAGGACAATGCGGAAAGCCTGAAGGCCAAGCTGGCCCGGGAACTGGACTGGCTCACCGACGCCATCCAGATCCAGAGCAAGGGCGGCATGCACCGCATCCACGTCGGCCCCTACCGGGACCGCATGGAGGCGGACAGGGTGGCCGAGCGCATCCGCCTGGCCCTGGGCTTCAAGCCCACCTTCGTCACCCGCTGATCAGGCGTTGCGCCTGGCCAGGTAGGCGGCGAACTCGTCCGCCGGCATGGGGCGGCCGAAGTGAAAGCCCTGGGCCTCGTCGCAGCCGTGGCGGTGCAGGATCTCCAGCTGCTCCGCGGTTTCCACCCCCTCGGCGATGACCCGCAGGCGCAGGCTGTGGCCCATGCTGATGATGGCCACGGCGATGGCCTGGTCGTCCGCATCGGCAACGATGTCGCGGACGAAACTCTGGTCGATCTTCAGCTTGTCGATGGGAAAACGCTTCAGGTAGGAGAGGCTGGAATAGCCTGTGCCGAAGTCGTCGATGGACAGCATCACCCCCATTTCGTCCAGGCGGCGCAGGCAGCGCACCGTGGCTTCCGCGTCCTCCATCACCGTGCGTTCCGTCAGTTCCAGCTCCAGATAGCGCGATTCCAGGCCGGTGCGGCGCAGCAGCTCGGCCACGCTCTCGTGCAGCTCGCTCTGGCGCAGCTGCACCGCCGAGAGGTTCACCGCCACAGGGATGGCCGGCAGGCCGGCCTCCTGCCAGGCCCGGTTCTGACGGCAGGCCTCGTACAGCACCCAGTCGCCGATGGCGCCGATGAGGCCAGAATCCTCGGCCACGGGAATGAAGCGGGCCGGCGGCACCATGCCCAGCTCCGGGTGCAGCCAGCGCACCAGGGCCTCGGCGCCGATGACCCGGCCGCTGCCCATGTCCACCTGGGGCTGGTAGTGCAGCACGAATTCCTGCCGCTCCACCGCCTGGCGCAGGGCGTTCTCCAGCACCAGGCGCTCGAAGGCCAGCACGTTCATTTCGGCGGTGAAGAACTGGTAGGCGTTGCGCCCCGATTCCTTGGCCTGGTACATGGCCGTGTCGGCGTTCTTCAGCAGGCTCTGGAAGTCCCGGGCGTCGTGGGGAAAGAGGCTGATGCCGATGGAGGGGGTGACGGTGAGCTGGTGGCCGTCGATGACGAAGGGCTGGGCCACCCGGTCGATGATCTTGCGCGCCACCTGGGAGGCTCCGTCCAGCTGGGCGTCGGCCAGCACCACCACGAATTCGTCGCCGCCCAGGCGCGACACCGTGTCCGAATCCCGCACGCAGCCCTTGAGGCGCTGGGCCACGGACTGCAGCAGGCGGTCGCCGGTGAAGTGGCCGAGGGAATCGTTCACCGTCTTGAAATTGTCCAGGTCGATGAAGAGCAGGGCCAGGGTCTCCTGTTCCCGCTCGGCGGCGGCCAGGCACTGGCTGACCCGGTCGTGCAGCAGGGTGCGGTTGGGCAGGCCGGTGAGTTCGTCGAAATAGGCCAGCTGGTGGATGCGGTCCTCCTGCCGGCGCTTTTCCGTGATGTCCTCCTTCACCGCGACGAAATGGGTGATGCGCTGGTTGTCGTCGGTGATGGGGGAGATGGTGGCGTGTTCCCAGTACAGCTCGCCGTTGCGCCGCCGGTTGTGGAACACCCCTTCCCACTGGCCGCCGCTGGCGATGGTTGACCACAGCTCCTGGTACACCTCCAGGGGCGTCTCGCCGGATTTGAGCACGCTGGGCTTGAGGCCCACCGCCTCCTCGGCGCTGTAGCCGGTGGTGCGGGTGAACTTGGGATTGACGTACTCGATGACGCCGTTGGTGTCGGTGATGACGATGGTGGCCGGGCTCTGCTCCACCGCCCGGGAGAGCTGGCGCAGTTGCAGTTCGGCGCGCTTGCGCTCGGTGGCGTCCTCGACGATGGCGATGCCCCCCAGCAGCTGGCCGCCTTGGTCCAGCACCGGCGCCGCCACCAGGGAAACCCACAGCTGGCGCCCGCTGAGGCTGGCGCGGTATTCGCCCTCGAAGCGCCCGGTGCGGCCCTCCAGCACTGCCGCTAGGGCCGGCAGGGGGCGCTGGTCCTGCAGCTTGGCCATGTCCAGGTCCTGCAGCCGCTCCAGGGGGACGCCGATGATGTTGGCGAACTGCTGGTTGCTGTAGGTGATGTGCAGCTCGGTGTCGTAATGGATGATGCCCGTGGGACAGAACTCCAGCAGGCGCAGGTAGCGCTCCTCCAGGGAGTGCAACTGGGCCTGGCTCTGGCGCAGGGCCGCGTGCTCCAGGGCCAGGCTCACCAGGTTGGCCAGGGCCACGCCCAGCAGGCGCTGTTCCTCGTTCCAGGGCCTGGCCGGCCCCGCCTGCTCGTGGCAGAGAACGCCGGCCAGGCGCCCCTGCTGGCGCACCGGGTAGTCGAGCAGGGCGCCGATGCCATGGGGCGTCAGGTAGGCTTCGTTGAGGTCCCGGGTGGCCGGGTGCTGCAGGGCGTCGTCGGCGACGATGGGCTCGCCGCTTTCCAGGGCGGCGAAGTAGGCCGGGCAGTCGGCCTCCTGTAGGCGCTGGCCGCTGCTGTGGCTGCCGCCGGCCCGTTCAAAGAGATCGGCGCAGCGGATGGTGCGCTGGCTGTCGTCGAACAGCCAGATGCCGACCCGGTCCACGCCGAGCAGCCGGGCGGCGGTTTCGGTGAGGTAGGGGTAAATCTCCTCCAGCCCGGCCTGGGCCAGAAACTCGGCCCGGCTCAGGCGCTCCAGCCAGGCAGCCCGGGACGGTGCGCCCGGCCGGGGGCCGGCGGCGCACTGCTCTGTCTCGGGAAAAGCTGGCCAGGGGGGATGGGGGGGAAACGGCATCGGCGACTACCTCCATCGCCCCATGATGCCTGCCGCATCGTGAAATCTGCCTTGCGCTGGATCAAATCAACCCGGCGCCGGGTTCAGATGGAATCCTTGCCCGGCATCGTCTTGAAGATGAAGGCGGCCCGGTCCACCGGCGTCACCCACACCAGGCCGTCGCCGATCTGGCCGGTCTGGGAGACGGCGATGATGCGGTCCACGATCACCGTGGCCAGGTCGTCGTCGGCGATGATCTCGATGCGCACCTTGGGGGTGTAGTCGGTCAGCTCTTCCTTGATGTTGTGCGGCACGTGGCGGGAGGGCGCGCTGCAGCCCTCCGCCTTGCTCACCGTCATGCCGGGAAAGCCCGGGATGTCCCGCAGGGCCTCGCGCAGGGCGGGCAGCTTGTTGGGGCGCACTACGGCCTTGATTTCCTTCATCGGTGCGTCTCCTTACAGTTAGGCTTCCACCGGTTCTTCGTCGAACCAGCGGTAGAGGGTGGGCAACACCACCAGGGTCAGCAGGGTGCAGGTGATGAGGCCGCCGATGACCACGATGGCCAGGGGGCGCTGCACTTCGGAACCGGGGCCGGTGGCGAAGAGGAAGGGGATGAGGCCGAGCATGGCCACCGTCGCCGTCATCATCACCGGGCGGAAGCGCAGGATGGCGCCCTTGGTTACCGCTTCGTCCAGGCTGGCGCCTTCCTGGCGCAGGCTGCGAATATAGGATACCAGCACCACCCCGTTGAGCACGGCGATGCCCCACAGGGCGATGAAGCCCACCGAGGCCGGCACCGAGAGGTACTCGCCGGTCACCGCCAGGCCGATGATGCCGCCGATGGAGGCGAAGGGCAGCACCAGAATGATGAGGCTGGCCATGCGCAGCGAATTGAAGAGCAGGAACAGCAGGAAGAAGATGGCGCCGATGGTGATGGGGATGATGATGGTGAGGTGCCCCAGGGCCCGCTCCATGTTCTGGAACTGGCCGCCCCACTCCAGGTAGTAGCCTTCCGGCAGCTTGATCTTCTCCGCCACTTTCTGCTGCAGTTCGGCGACGAAGCTGCCCAGGTCCCGGTCCTTCACGTTCACGCCGACCACGATGCGGCGCTTGGCCGTCTCCCGGCTGATCTGGGCCGGACCGTCGGCCAGGCGGATCTCCGCCAGGGCTTCCAGGGGCACCTGGGCGCCGCCGGGGGCGCTGACCAGGATGTGGCGGATGGCCTCCACGTCGTTGCGGAATTCCTTGGGCAGGCGCACGGTGGCGGAGAAGCGGCGTTCGCCCTCATAGACGTCGGTGGCCACCTTGCCGCCGATGGCGGTCTCGATCACGTCGTGCACGTCGGCGGCGTTGAGGCCGAGACGGGCGATGGCCTGGCGGTCGATCTCGATGATCAGGTATTGCTGGCCGGAGATGCGCTCCACCCGCATGTCCTGGGCGCCCTGGATGGACTGGGCCACCTTGGCGATTTCCTCGGCCTTCTTCTTCAGGGTGTCCAGATCGTCGCCGAAAACCTTGACGGCGATGTCGGAACGGACCCCGGTGACCATTTCGTCCACCCGGTCGGAGATGGGCTGGGCCATGACGATCTGCACCCCGGGCAGGGCCTTCAGCTTGTCGCGCATGGCCTCGGCGATGTCGTCCTGGTTCCAGCCGGAGGGCCATTCGCTGCGGGGCTTGAGGCTGACGATGGGGGTGGATTCGTTGGGGCCCTGGGGGTCGGCCGGGGATTCGCCGCGGCCGACGCCGGAGACGGCGGATTTGACCCCCGGCACTTCCATCACCAGCTTCATGGCCTGCATTTCCATCTTGATGGATTCATCCAGGGAAATGTTGGGCACCCGGTTGATGCCCGGCACCACGGAGCCTTCCTTCATCTCCGGGATGAAGGCGGTGCCGAGGAAAGGCAGGATGGCCAGGGTGGCGACGAAGACGCCGACGCACAGGGTCACCGTCTTCCTGCCGTTGGCCAGGGACCAGTTGAGCATCTTCAGGTAGGGCTTCTTCATGGCGGCGATGGCCCGGGTGTCGTGGTCGCCCTGGCCCGGCGGCACCTTCAAGAGGTAGGAGCAGAGCACCGGCGACAGGGTCAGGGACAGCACCAGGGAGACGGCCAGGGCGATGGCGATGGTGTAGGCGAGGGGGGCGAACATCTTGCCCTCCATGCCCTGCAGGGTCATCAGGGGCAGGAACACCAGGATGATGATGCCGACGCCGAAGATCACCGGCGTCGCCACTTCCTTGACCGCGTTGAAGATGATGCGGATGCGCGATTCCCCCGTTTCCGCCTTGCGCCCCAGGTAGGCGAAGGCGTTTTCCACCACCACCACCGAGCCGTCCACCATGAGGCCGATGGCAATGGCCAGGCCTCCCAGGGACATCAGGTTGGCCGAGAGGTTGATCTGGTTCATGGCCATGAAGGTGAGCAGGGGCGTCAGCACCAGGGTGGCGACGACGATGATGGAGGAGCGCAGGTCGCCGAGGAACAGCAGTAGCACCACCACCACCAGGAAGACGCCTTCGATCAGCACCTTGGTCACGGTCCACAGGGCCGCGTCCACCAGCTCGGAGCGGTCGTAGTAGGGCACGATCTTGAGGCCGCCGGGCAGCATGTCCTTGTCGTTGATCTCCTTCACCCGCTCCTGGATGCGGCCGACGATCTGCTTGGCGTTGCCGCCGGCCAGCATCATCACCACGCCGCCCACGGATTCGGTGACGCCGTTCTTCACCAGGGCGCCCTCGCGCACCGCATGGCCCAGGTCCACCGTGGCCACGTCGCGGATGTACACCGGCACCCCGTCCCGCTCCTTCAGCACGATGGAGCGGATGTCGTCCAGGTCCCGCACCAGGCCCACGCCGCGGATCAGGTACTGCTCGGCGTAGTGGGGCAGCACGCCGCCGCCGGAGTTGGCGTTGTTGCGGCCCACGGCCTGGTACACGTCGGCCACGGTGAGCTTGAAGTGGCGCAGCTTGTCCGGGTTCACCAGCACCTGGTACTGCTTGACGAAGCCACCCTGGGAGTTGATTTCGGCGACGCCGGAAATGGAGCGCAGCAGGGGGCGCACCACCCAGTCCTGGGCGACGCGGCGCTGGGTCAGCTCCTCCGGCGTCAGGGCCCGCTCACCGTCGTCGGGCCGCTCCAGGGTGTACTGGTAGATTTCGCCGAGGCCGGTGGAGACGGGGCCGAGCACCGGGGTGATGCCCTCGGGCAGGCGCGAACCCACTTCCAGCAGGCGTTCCATGACCAGCTGACGGGCGAAGTAGACGTTGGTGCTGTCGGTGAACACCAGGGTGATGAGGGAGAGGCCCGGCTTGTTCAGGGAACGCATCTCCGTCAGGCCGGGCAGGCCGGTCATGGCGATTTCCAGGGGCACCGTGGCGAAGCGCTCCACCTCCTCCGGCGAGCGGCCGGGGGCCTCGGTGGCGATCTGCACCTGGATGTTGGTGACGTCGGGGAAGGCATCCACCGACAGCTTGCGCGCGGCGTTGAGGCCGAACACCAGCAGGGCGACGGCGATGACGACGACGATCAGGCGTTGTTTGAGGGCGGCGCGAATCAGGGATTCGATCATGACATTCCTTCGATGCCCGGAAAGGCAATCAGCAAGCCACTCTCCAGCATGTGTATGTGAAGAGTGGCGTCTTTACTGCGTTGTGGCGATGCTGCCTGTGAAAACCGGAGCCGGGGCTCAGCTGCCCTCCAGCTCCTTGCGCTTGCGTTCGTTGTTGAGGTGGAAGGCGCCTTCCACCACCACCACTTCGCCTTCCTTGAGGCCGGACTGCACCGGCCGCACGCCGCCGGCTTCGGCGCCGAGGATGACCGGGGTCAGGCGGTACTGGCCGGGAGCGACCTGGACGAAGACGTGCTCGTTGTTGTCCTCCCGCACCACGGCGGCGGCGGGCACGGCCAGCTTGGGCATGGCCTTGCCGGCGATGAGCATGGTGGCCAGCATGGCCGGCTTGAGGCGGCGGTCCGGGTTTTCCACTTCGGTGCGCACCAGAACGGTGCGGGTTTCCGGGTTGAGGGTGTCGCTGATGTAGATCAGCCGGCCGGTGAGCTTTTCGCCGGCCAGGGAGGGAATGTCCAGTTCCACCGACTGGCCGGTGCGCACCAGGGCGGCCTGCTGCTCCGGCACGTCGGCCACGGCCCACAGGCGGGAAAGGTCGGCCACGGTGAACAGGGCGTCGGCCGGTTCCACCACCTGGCCCTGGGTCACCTTGCGTTCCACCAGGGTGCCGGGAATGCTGGCCACCACCGGGGTGAGGGAGTTGATGGTGCCGCGGCTGGCGAGGGAGGCGATGTCCCGGGGCGCCATGCCCAGCACCCGCAGCTGGTCTTCCGCCGCCTGGCGTTCGGCCTGGGTCACGGCGGCTTCGCTTTCCCGGCGCTGCAGTTCGGCCTTGCCGATGACGTCGGCGGCGAAGAGGTGCTGGGCCCGCTCCACGTTGTTCCGTTCCAGGCTGGCCCGGGCGTTGGCCTTGAGGAAGGTCAGCTGGGCTTCGCCGAGAACGGTGGAGTTGATGATGGCCAGGGGTTCGCCGGCCTTCACCTCATGGCCGAGCTGGCCGCTGATCTGGGTGACGCGGCCGGTGACGGTGGCGCCGATGCGGGCGATGCGCTGCTCGTCGAAGTCCAGGCGGCCGGCCACGCGCAGGGTTTCGCTGACCGGCACGCTGCCCACCGGCGCCAGCTTCAGCTGGGCCTGCAGGGCTTCCGGCGCGGTCACCAGATTGGGGTCGGTGGGGGCGGCGGCGACCGGGGCCGGCTCCTTGCCGCAGGCCGTCAGCAGGCTGACGCCGGCGGCCAGGAGCAGGGCGGTGAAGGCGGGGGCGAGGCGGCGCGCGCTACGCGGGGACTGGGGGGCGGGGGCGGACATCAGTGCTTTTCCTCTTGGGCGGGAGCGGTCAGGGCGCCGGTGAGACGTTCGATGTCCACGGCGGCGGCCCGCAGTTCATAACGGGCGGCGATCAGTTCGTTGCGGGCGGCCCGGTACACCCGCTGGGCGTCCAGGTAGTCGAGAATGCCGCGCTCGCCGAAGCGGTAGGCCGATTCGGCCACCTTGAGGGCGGCTTCGGCCTGGCGCACGATGCCCTGCTCCAGGGCATTGACCTGGGCGGCGGCGATCTGGTGCTGCTGGTAGGCGTTTTCCAGGGCCTGGCCGAGACCGAATTCCATCTGCTCGAGCAGGTTGCGGGCCCGGGAAAGATTGGCGCTGGCCTCGCCCACGGGGCCGGAGCGGCGGTCCCACAGGGGAATGGTGACGGCGATGCCGACGCGGGAGGTCTTCAGGTCCGGCTCTTCGTCGCTGCTGGCCTTGAGCGCCACTTCCGGGGTGCGCATGCGGCGCTGCAGGTCCAGCTGGTGTTCGGCCTGGGTCAGCTGGGCCCGGGCCTGGGCCAGGTCCGGGCTGCGCTGCAGCAGGGTCTGGCGCAGTTCGGGCAGGCTGCCGACATTGAGGGGCAGCTGGGTGGTGGCCGGCACTTCGAAGTCCGCCGGCAGGCCGGTGCCCACGTTGCGGCGCAGGGCGGCCTTGGCCTGGGTCAGGCGCAGCAGGGTGCTCTGGGTCACTTTCTGGGCATTGAGCAGTTCCGCATCGGCCTTGATCAGTTCGTAGCGGGGCGCCTCGCCGACGCCGACCCGCACGCTGACCCGGGTGCGGATGGCTTCCATGAGGGCCTGGTCTTCCTGGGCCGCCTTCAGCTCGGCCTGACGCCGCAGCACCTCGTAGTAGCCCAGCTTCACACTGGCCAGCACCTCATGCTCGTAGCCCCGGCCGGCGGCGCTGGTGGCTTCCAGGTTGGCGCTGGCGGCGTCGATGCGGGCCGAACGCACCCAGGGCAGGTCCAGGCGCTGGGTGAAGGTCATGGTCTTGACGTTGCCGGGATTGGCGCCCGCTACCCGGGCCTTGGCGTCGCCGCTCTGGTATTCGATCTCCGGGTTGGGGAAGGCGCCGGCGGTGGTGACGCCGGAGCGGGCCGCCTCCACCGCGTCGCGGGAGGCCTGCAGGCCCCGGTTGCCGGAGCGGGCCAGTTCCAGCAACTGGTCGAGGGAATAGACGTCGGCCAGGGCGCTGCCGCACAGCAGCAGTCCCAGCAGGGATAGGAGAGCGATCTTGGTTTTCATGGGGTTGTCTCAGCAAAGGCCATGCCACAGGGCACAACCATGCCCCGGGCGCGCTCCATGAGGAGCGTAACCGATCCAGGACTTCTCAGGGAATGCCGTCAGGATGCGGCGATGGGGGGCGAATCCGCCGGGGTGTCACGCCAGGGTCAGAAACCTGACCGAAAACTGACACGGGCGAGTATAACGCACCGCCCAGGTGCATCGTGTCAGTGAGTTCACTTACTGCGGCAAGTCCCTAAGATCGGCAGGTTACGGCCGGTCCCGGCCGGAAGGGCCAGCCCGGCTGCGCTATAATCAAGCGCTTTTCTCCCGCTGGAGCCTGACCGGCATGTCTGACCGAATTTCCCGCCGCTTCTCTTCCGTTTTCCGTGCATCCGTCCTCGCCGGCTGCGCTTCCCTGCTGCTGGCCGGCCCCGCCGGCGCCCAGCAGATGCCCCCGGCTCCCGGCATCGCCGCCAAGGCCTGGCTGCTGGTGGAATTCGGCTCCGGCCAGACCCTGGTGGCCGAAAACGCCGACCAGCGCGTCGATCCCGCCTCCCTGACCAAGCTGATGACGGCCTACCTGACCTTCTCCGCCCTCAAGCAGGGCGTGCTGAAGCTGGACCAGGGCGTGCCCGTCACCGAGAAGGCCTGGCGCACCGGCGGCTCCAAGATGTTCATCAAGGTGGGCACCCAGGTGCCGGTGGAAGACCTGATCAAGGGCATGATCGTGCAGTCCGGCAACGACGCCTGCGTCGCCCTGGCCGAGGCCATCGCCGGCTCCGAGGAGCGCTTCGCCCAGATGATGAACCAGGAGGCGGCCCGCCTGGGGATGAAGAACACCCACTACATGAACGCCACCGGCCTGCCCGATCCGGAGCACTACGCCACCGCCCGGGACCTGGCCACCCTGACCACCGCCATCATCCGCGACTTCCCCACGGAGTACGCCAAGTACTACTCCATGAAGGAATTCCGCTACAACAACATCACCCAGCCCAACCGCAATCGCCTGCTGTGGGCCGATCCCACGGTGGACGGGGTGAAGACCGGCCACACCGAATCCGCCGGCTACTGCCTCATTTCCTCCTCCAAGCGCGGGCCCCGGCGCCTGCTCTCCGTCCTGCTCGGCGCCGAGAGCGACGGCATGCGCGCCCAGGAATCCCTCAAGCTGCTCAACCACGGCTTCCAGTATTACGACGCCGTCTCCCTGTACACCAAGAACCAGACCGTGTCCGAGCTGAAGGTGTTCAAGGGCAAGGACAACACCGTCCGCGCCGGCTTCCAGAACGACTTCATCCTGGCCGTGCCCAAGGGCTACTCGAGCCGGATCCAGGCCCAGCTGGAATCGAAGCAGCCCCTGGTGGCCCCGGTGAGCCAGGGCCAGGTCATCGGCACCATGAAGGTCAGCCTGGACGGCAAGCCTTACGGCGAATACCCGGTGGTGGCCCTGGACGCCGTGCCCGTGGCCGGCATCCTGGGGCGCGGCATCGACAGCATCAAGCTGTGGTTCAAATAAACCGCTCCCCTAGCTGACGGAGGGAACATGCTGGCCTACCTCAACGGCAACTACCTGCCTCTGGACGAGGCCCGCATTTCCCCCATGGACCGGGGCTTCCTCTTCGGCGACGGCGCCTACGAGGTGATCCCGGTCTATTCCCGGCGCCCCTTCCGCCTGCAGCAGCACCTGGAGCGCCTGGAGCGCACCCTGGCTGCCCTGCAGCTGGCCAATCCCCTCTCCAAGGAGCAATGGGCGGAGGTGGTGCAGCGTCTGGTCGATGACCACGGCAGCGAGGACCAGGGCGTCTACCTGCAGGTGACCCGGGGTGCCGCCCCGGTGCGGGACCAGGCCTTCCCCAGGCCGGCCGTGACCCCCACCGTCTTCGCCTACGCCGACCGCCTGCCGACGCCCTCCGCCGAACTGCTGGCCGCGGGGGGCACCGCCCTCACCGCCGAGGATTTCCGCTGGCTGCGCTGCGACCTGAAGACCGTCTCCCTGGTGGCCAACGTGCTGCTGCGCCAGCTTTCCGCCGCCGCCGGCTGTACGGAGACCATCCTGCTGCGGGACGGTCTGGTCATGGAAGGCTCCGCCTCCAACGTGCTGGTGGTGCAGGACGGGGTGATCCTGGCGCCGCCCAAGAGCAATCTGATCCTGCCCGGCGTCACCTACGACGTGGTGCTGGAACTGGCGGCGGCCAACGGCATTCCAACCCAGGTACGTCCGGTGGCAGAAGCGGAACTCCGCAGTGCCGACGAGGTCTGGGTCACATCCTCCACCAAGGAAGTGCTGCCCATCACCCGCATCGACGACGCCCCCGTGGCCGACGGCAGGCCCGGCCCCCTGGCCGCCCGCATGAATGCGCTGTACCAGGACTTCAAGAATCAGGTGATGCGCCGCGCCGACGCCTGAGCCGAATCGAGCAAGAGAACACCATGAGCCAGACCCCAGCCAATCCCGACAATCCCCAAAGCCGGCAGGAAACCCTGCTCGAATTCCCCTGCGCCTTCCCCCTCAAGATCATGGGCAAGATGGAAGTGGATTTCGCCCAGACCATCCTCACCGTGGTGCAGAAGCACGATCCGGAATTCGACGGCGCCTCCATGGAAATGCGTCCCTCCAGCAAGGGCACCTACATCTCCCTGACCTGCACCGTCACCGCCACCTCCAAGGAGCAGCTGGACAACCTGTATCGGGAACTGTCCGGCCACCCCCTGGTGAAGGTGGTGCTGTAAGCGGCGGCGGACGGACCTAAGTGATTTCCCCGCTGGTCATTCGCGAACTGGGTCGGGCAGACTACGTGCCCACCTGGGAGGCGATGCAGGCCTTCACCGCCGCCCGCACCCCGGAAACCCCGGACGAGCTGTGGCAGGTGGAGCACCCGCCGGTCTACACCCTGGGCCAGGCGGGCAAGCCGGAACACGTGCTGCGGGACATCGGCATTCCCCTGGTGAAGATCGACCGGGGCGGCCAGGTCACCTACCACGGCCCCGGCCAGGCGGTGGTGTACCTGTTGCTGGACCTGCCCCGGCGCAACCTCAAGGTGCGGGAACTGGTAAACCGCATCGAGCAGGCGGTGATCGACCTGCTGGGCGAATACGGCGTCAATGCCGAGCGCCACGACGGCGCCCCCGGCGTGTACGTGGGCCCGGCCAAGGTGGCGGCCCTGGGCCTGCGCATCCGCAACGGCCGCAGCTACCACGGCGTCAGCCTCAATGTGGACATGGACCTGTCGCCCTTCCAGGCCATCAACCCCTGCGGGTATGCCGGCATGCCGGTAACCCAACTGAAGGACCTGGGCGTGGCCCGGACCCTGTCACAAGCAACGGCGGACCTTACCCGGCATCTCGTGGCACAACTGGAGAAGACTCAATGAGCAGCGAACGCGGCGTCAAGCAAAAAGGCGAACTGAAGACCGCCCGGATTCCCATCAAGATCGTGCCGGTCGAAGAGACGCTGAAAAAGCCCAGCTGGATTCGCGTCAAGGCCGGCAACGACGCCGGCCGCTTCGGCGAGATCAAGCAGCTGCTGCGGGAACAGAAGCTGCACACCGTGTGCGAAGAGGCCGCCTGCCCCAACATCGGCGAATGCTTCGGCCGGGGCACCGCCACCTTCATGATCCTGGGCGACATCTGCACCCGCCGCTGCCCCTTCTGCGACGTGGGCCACGGCAAGCCCCTGCCCCCCGATCCCCTGGAGCCGGCCCACTTGGCCGAATCCGTCTCCAAGCTCAAGCTCAAGTACGTGGTCATCACCAGCGTGGACCGGGACGACCTGCGGGACGGCGGCGCCCAGCACTTCGTGGATGTCATCAAGGCGGTGCGCGAATCCTCCCCCAAGACCACCATCGAGACCCTGGTGCCCGACTTCCGCGGCCGCCTGGAAGTGGCGGTGGACGTGCTCGGTCAGGGCCTGCCCGACGTGCTCAACCACAACCTGGAAACCGTGCCCCGCCTCTACAAGCAGGCCCGTCCCGGCGCCGATTACGAACACTCCCTGCAGTTCCTCAAGCAGTTCAAGGCCCGCTATCCCCAGGTGCCCACCAAGTCCGGCCTGATGGTGGGCCTGGGCGAGACCGATGAGGAAATCCTCGAAGTCATGCGCGACCTGCGGGCCCACGACGTGGAACTGCTGACCATCGGCCAGTATCTGGCCCCCTCCAACCACCACTTGCCGGTGCAGCGCTACGTCCATCCCGACGTGTTCAAGATGTACGAGGAAAAAGCCAAGGAAATGGGCTTTTCCGGGGCCGCCTGCGGCGCCATGGTGCGCAGCTCCTACTGGGCGGACCAGCAGGCCCATACTGCCGGCGTGGTCTGACGGCAGCCGCCGCCCCCCGAACCCCGCCTGGAAACGCCGGTGCCTTGTGGCCCGGCATTTTTGTTTGCTATGTTCCCCATGGCCCTGGCATTTTTTTGCCGGCCTAGGCATCGCCCCGGGTTTCTTCCCGCCGTTTTGGCGGCATACTGGGCAGATGCTGCAGGCGTCACGAAAAAGACCAGAACAAGGATAGGGACATGGGGGAAAACGGCGCCGCCGGGCGCAGCGACAAGACCATCCTGGTGGTGGACGATACCGGGGAGAACCTGACGGTCATCGGCGGCCTGCTGCAGCCCTTTTTCCGCGTGCGCGTGGCCAATTCCGGCATGCGGGCCCTCAAGGTGGCGCGCAGCGATCCCCGCCCGGACCTGATCCTGCTGGATGTGATGATGCCGGAGATGGACGGCTACGCCGTGCTCGCCGAACTGCGCCAGGACCCTTACACCCGGGACATTCCGGTGATGTTCGTCACCGCCATGGACGGCGACCAGGACGAGGAATACGGCCTTTCCCTGGGGGCCGTGGATTACATCACCAAGCCGATCCGCCCCGCCATCCTCCTGGCCCGGGTGCGCACCCACCTGGAACTGAAGGACGCCCGGGACTGGCTGCGGGACCAGAACGGCTACCTGGAGGGCGAGGTCAGCCGCCGCATGCGGGAGAACGACCTGATCAAGGACGTCAGCCTGAATGCCCTGGCCCTGCTGGCGGAAAAGCGGGACAACGAGACCGGCAACCACCTCTACCGCACCCAGGCCTATGTGGAGGCCCTGATGGAGCAGTTGCAGGATCATCCCCGCTTCCGCCACGCCCTTTCCGCCGCCCAGCGCCAGCTCATCGCCAAGGCGGCCCCCCTGCACGATATCGGTAAGGTGGGCATTCCCGACCAGATCCTGCTCAAGCCGGCCCGGCTGACGCCGGAGGAATTCGAGATCATGAAGACCCACAGCCTGATCGGCGCCGAAGCCATCGAGGCGGCCATCGAACGGGTGGTGGGGGGCGACCGGGCGCGCCTGGACGAGCTGCAGGGCAATACGCCCCTGGACTTCCTCGTGGTGGCCCGCCACATCGCCCTGGGCCATCACGAGAAATGGGACGGCTCCGGCTATCCTCAGGGCCTGCGGGGCGATGCCATCCCCATCCCGGCCCGCCTCATGGCCCTGGCCGATGTCTTCGACGCCCTCACCTGCAAGCGCCACTACAAGAAGGCCTTTCCCCTGGAACAGGCCGTGGCCCTGCTGGTGGAAGGGCGGGGCACCCATTTCGATCCGGATGTGGTCGATGCCTTCCTGGCCATCCAGGACCGCTTTGCCGACATCGCCCAGCGCTACGCGGACGGCGCCTCATGACGCGCCGTTCATCCCATTCCGCCCTGGCTGCCCGGCTGCGCCTGCTGCTCTGCCTGGCGGCTGCGCTCGTGCCCTGGGGCCGGGCCCTGGCCGAGCCCCTGCCGGCCTTTGTCGAGAAGCTGGCCACCCGGGAGCAGTTGCAGCAACTGCGCGAGGGCGGCTACGTCATCTACCTGCGCCATGGCATCACCGACAGCACCCGGCCCGACCGGGTGCCGGCCGTGGACCTCAACGACTGTGCCACCCAGCGGCCTTTGACCGAAGCCGGGCGCCAGCTGATGACGGAGGTGGGGCAGGCCATGCGGGAGGCCCGCATTCCGCTGGGCGACATTTTCGTCAGCCCCCTGTGCCGGGCCAAGGAGTCGGCCGAGGCGGCCTTCGGCAAGCGCTACACGGTGGATCCCCTGCTCATGTACACCGCCAACCTGACGACGGAGGAAAAGCGGCCGATCCTGGAAAGCACCCGCCGCCTGCTCTCCCTGCCGGTGCCGGCCGGCACCAACCGGGTGGTGCTGGCCCATGCGCCGAACCTGGCGGACCTCATGGGCTATTTCGTCAAGCCGGAAGGCACGGCGGTCATCATCCGGCCCCTGGGAAACAAGGGTTTCATCTACGTTGCCAGCATCCCCCCCCGGCGCTGGCCTGAACTGCTGCACAAGCCATGAAACGTCGTTTCACCTTCTTCCTCATCTTCTTCCTGCCGGTGATCCTGGTGGTGGTCATGGCGGCGGCCTACAGTTACTGGTCCCTTTCCTCCCTGCGGGACGAGCAGCAGCTGTCCAACCTGCAGCAGGTCAACGACCTGCAGATGGTGGCGGATGCCTCCCGCCTGGGGCACGACATGCTGGCGGTGCAGCAGCTGATCAACGCCACCCTGCGCCAGGCCAAGGCCGGCACCGTGGAGGAGGCGGCCGCCTACCAGGTGCACGTGCAGGTGGTGGACCGCCTGAAGGACATGGAATCCCTGCTGCAGCGGCTGTCCAACGTCCCCGGCCTGGGGCCGGAGGTGGATGGGGAGCTGAAGCAGATCCTGGTGGATTTCAAGGACTACCAGCACTACAGCATCATGGCCACGGACATCATCGCCGTGGACCTGCGGGTGGCGGACAGCCACGTGGCCCAGGCCACGGCCCGCTACCTGGCCTTTGCCGAACATGCGCAGAACGTATCGGCCCTGCTGACCCAGCGTACCCACGCCCGCATCGACGCCGCCGAGCGCAACATGGACGACTACGTCCAGCGCACCCTGCTCATCGGCGTGCTCGGCATCACGGTGATGGGGCTGCTGTGGTTCTTCGTCACCTATTTCGTCACCCGCCAGCTGTCCCTCATCGTCGATTCCCTGCAACAGCTGAGCCTGAGCGAGGACGGGGGGCTCAGCCTGCGGGAGGTGGAGCACCTGAGCCGGATGCCCGGCGGCGGCCTGTTGACCGACATGGCCAAGGCCGTGCTGGCCTTCCGCGAGGCGGTGGTGGCCCGGGGCCACATGCAGGCCGCCCTGGAGGCCGAGCGCCAGCATCTCAAGTCCCTCATCCAGGGCATGCCCGACCTGGTCTGGCTGAAGGACCCCGCCGGCATCTATCTGGCCTGCAACTCCCGTTTCGAGAGCCTCTTCGGGCACCGGGAGGCGGAAATCGTCGGCCGCACCGACTATGACTTCGTCGGCCGGGAGCTGGCGGACTTCTTCCGCGACAACGACCGCCGCGCCATGGCCCTCGGCCATGCCAGCCGCAACGAGGAATGGCTGGTGTTCGCCGCCGACGGCCACCGGGAGCTGGTGGAAACCATCAAGACGCCCATCTATGACCGGGACGGGGTGGTGCTGGGGGTGCTCGGGGTGGCCCGGGACATCACGCCCCTGCACCAGTCCCAGGAAACCCTGCGGCAGAGCGAGGCGGCCCTGAAGCGGACCCAGACGGTGGCCCGCATCGGCAGCTGGAAGATCGACATTCCCGCCAACCTGCTGCACTGGTCCGAAGAGGCCCACCACCTGCTGGGCGTGCCCTGGGACCACGGCGTCGGCTTCGACGAATTCCTCGCCCAGGTGCATGGGGACGACCGGGCCTGGGTGCGCTCCGCCTGGCTGGCAGCCCTGGAGGGGGCCGAGTTCGACATCGAGCACCGCATGGTGGTGGACGGTACGGTGAAGTGGGTGCGGCAGCGGGCCGAACTGGAATTCGACGAGGCGGGCAAACCCCTGCGCGGCATCGGCATGGTGCAGGACATCACCGCCATCAAGGACGCCTCGGAGACCCTCAAGCAGCGGGAGAAGATCTTCCGCTCCATCACCAACCAGGCCGCCATCGGCATCGTGCTGATCGACGCCGAAACCATGACCTTCGCCGAGTTCAACGATGCCGCCTGCGAGTGTCTCGGCTACACCCGGGAGGAGTTCGCCAAGCTCAGCGTCTACGACATCCAGGGCGTGCACGACCGGGCCGGGGTGGATGCGCGCCGGGCCCAGATCCTGGCCCAGCGCGAGGCGGCCTTCGAGAACCAGCGCCGCCACAAGGACGGCAGCCTGCGGGATTTCTGGGTGACGGTGAAGGTGCTGCGCCTGAACGGCCGGGACTATCTCTCCTCGGTGTGGACCGACATCACCGAGGCCAAGGAAAACGAGCGGGCCCTGCTGCGCTACCAGAACCAGCTGGAGGAACTGGTGGCGGCCCGCACCGCCGAGCTGGCGGCGGCCAAGGAGGCGGCGGAGGCGGCCAACCGTTCCAAGAGTTCCTTCCTGGCCAACATGAGCCACGAGATCCGCACCCCGATGAACGCCATCATCGGCCTCACCCACCTGATCCGCCGCGACATCGCCACCGAGCGCCAGCGCCAGCAGCTGGACAAGGTCAGCAACGCCGCCCACCACCTGCTGGGCATCATCAACGACATCCTGGACTTCTCCAAGATCGAGGCCGGCAAGATGAGCCTGGAGCCGACGGATTTCGAGGTGGACCGGGTCATCCACAACGTGTGCACCCTGGTGGCCGAGAAGGCCGAGGCCAAGGGCCTGGAGGTGGTGGTGGACATCGCCCGCCTGCCGCCGGCCCTGCACGGCGACGGCCTGCGCCTGGGCCAGGTGCTGCTCAACTTCGTCGGCAATGCGGTGAAGTTCACCGAACGGGGCAGCGTCGTCGTGCGTGGCTACGTCGCCCGCCAGGAGGTCGGCAGCCTGTGGGTGCGCCTGGAGGTGGCGGACACGGGCATCGGCCTCAGCCGGGAGCAGCAGCAACACCTGTTCCAGGCCTTCACCCAGGCCGACGTGTCCACCACCCGGCAGTACGGCGGCACCGGTCTGGGCCTGGCCATTTCCCGGCGCCTGGCGGAGATGATGGGCGGCCGGGTCGGCGTGGACAGTGAGCCGGGCAAGGGCAGCACCTTCTGGATCGAGGCCCCCTTCGGCAGCGTCGCCGCCCACGACCATCTGGAGCTGCCGCCCTGTCTGCCCCGCAATCTGCGGGCCCTGGCGGTGGATGACAGCGAGGATGCGCGGGAATCACTGGCCCACACCCTGGCGGCCCTGGGCACCCGGGTGGATACGGCGGCCTCCGGCGAGGCGGCCCTGGATGCGGTCCTGGCCGCGGACCGGCTGGGGGACCCCTACCAGCTGGTGCTGCTGGACTGGCTGATGCCGCCACCCGACGGGCTGGAGACGGGGCGGTGCATCCGGACCCTGCCCCTCAACGTGCAGCCCCAGCAGCTGCTGGTCAGCGCCGCCAAGGACATCCCCGCCACGGCCCTGAGCGAAGCAGGCTTTGCCGCCTTCATCGCCAAGCCGGTGACGCCGGCCAGCGTCCTGGTGGCCCTGGAAGGGGCCTTCGGCGACACCCCGCCCCTGTCCCGCAGCCCGGGGGACGAGATGGAGCGCAGCCTGGCCCGCTACCGCAACCAGCGCATCCTCCTGGCGGAGGACAATCCCCTCAACCAGGAGGTGGCCCTGGAACTGCTGCGCCACGTGGGCCTGGCGGTGGACCTGGCGGAGAACGGCAAGGAGGCCCTGGAACTGGCCCGGGGCAAGGCCTACGCCCTGATCCTGATGGACATCCAGATGCCGGTGATGGACGGCCTGGAGGCCGCCCGCCAGATCCGGGCCCTGCCGGGCTACGCCGGCACCCCGATCCTGGCCATGACCGCCAACGCCTTCAGCGAAGACCGGGACCTGTGCATCGCCGCCGGCATGAACGACCATGTGGCCAAGCCGGTGGACCCGGACCAGCTCTACGGCACCCTGCTGCGCTGGCTGCCCGAACCCAGCCGGGACGTGGTGGCGCGGCCGCCGCTGCCTGCCGCCGAGGCGCCGGCGGCGACAGCCGATGCCCTGGCAGCCGCCCTGGAGGCCGTTCCCGGCCTGGAGCTGGCCCAGGCCCTGCGGGTGGTGCGGGGCAACCGGACCCGGCTGGCCCAGTTCCTGCGCAAGTTTTCCGTCGACCACGGCGGCGACGGCCGCCGCATCGAAGCCTGTCTCGGTTTCGGCGAAACGGCCGAGGCCGCCCGGGTGGTGCATACCCTCAAGGGCCTGGCCGGCTCCCTCGGACTCGCTGCCATCCAGGCCCACACCCTGGCCCTGGAAGAGGCCCTGCGCGGCAGCCTGCCCCAGGCCGAGGTGGATGCGCGCCTGGCCCGGCTGGAAGGGGCCCTGGCCGAATTCAATGCGGCCCTCGCAGGTCTGGAGGGAGCGGTTGAGGCAGCGGCCCCGGGCATCGACTGGGCACAGCTGGGCCGGGAGGTGGAGGTCCTGCAGCGCCAGCTGGCGGTGGACGACCTGGATGCCTCCCGCACCTTCCAGAGCCTGCGCCCCACGCTGGAGGCGGCCCTGGGGGCGGAGGTGCGCACCCTGGCCGCCCAGATCGACGACTTCAACCTGGAAGAGGCCCTGCATACCCTGCAGGCCTTGATCGACGCCGAACCCCGTCTGCAGGAGGCGGGGCCGCCGGCAGCCTCAATGAAGGAGGCATAACCCCGTACAACACCGTACGGAAATGCGACTTTTTGTCGCAGGGCCAGGGCAGGGGCGACTCCTATAATCGCCCCTCCTTTTTTGCCCCGGTGGCCCCATGCTGACCCAGATCGCCCGCGCCGTTTCCCTCTGCTGCCTCGGTTCCTTCACCCTGGCCGCCCTGGCCCAATCCGGCGATGCTTCCCTGGTCCTGGGCGAGGTGACGGTGCGGGGCCAGGAAGAAGGCCCCCTGCCGACCCGCCGCATCCTCAGTTCGGTGGACGTGCTGGCGGGCGAGAACCTGGAATCGCGCAACGCCAAGTTCGCCTGGGAACTGTTCAACCTGGTGCCCGGGGCCCAGGTCACCAGCTTCGGCCAGGGCAACTGGGGCGGCAAGTTCTCCATCCGCGGCTTCAACGGCGAGGGCGAGATCAACGCGGTGAAGCTGCTCATCGACGGCATCCCCAGCAACAGCAACGACGGCAACATGCCCTACCTGGACATGGTCTTCGCCCAGGACATCGATGCCATCGAAGTGGTGCGCGGCACCAACGACCCGCGCAACGGCCTGCACAGCATTGCCGGCAACGCCAACGTGATCACCCGCATCGGCGGCAACGACACCCGCCTGCGCCTGGGGGCCGGCAGCTTCGGCAGCAACGAGCTGCAGCTGTCCAAGGCCATCGAGCAGGACGGCCTGTCCCAGAACTACTTCGTCGCCACCCAGCACAGCAACGGCCAGCGGGACCACAGCCAGGCCGACCGCTCCACCTTCGCAGGCAAGTGGTTCTACACCCCCGACAGCGGCTCCACCCGGATCGGCCTGATTGCCCGCCACTACGAGAGCGAGGCCCAGGAGCCGGGCTACCTGACGGCGGGAGAGAACAGCAACAACCCGGACCAGTCCCTGGCCCGCAATGCCACCGACGGCGGCATCCGCCGCATGAACCAGGTCAGCGGCCACCTGGAGACGGCCATCAACGACCGCCTCTACTGGACCACCCGGGTCTATGCCAACGAATACACGGACAAGCGCTGGGTGCGCTTCTCCGCCGCGGCCTCCCAGCAGGAACGCCTGACCGAGGAAAACCACTACGGCTTCCTCTCCAACCTCACCTATCGTCCCGAGGTCAGCTGGGCCCATGCGGTGGCCATCGAAGGCGGCGTCGACGCCCAGTGGCAGGAGAACCACAGCGAACGCTACCTGACCACCAACCGGGTACGCACCACCACCCGCTGGAACCAGGATTTCGACTTCGACATCTACGGCGCCTACGTGCAGGCCGTGATCCAGCCCACGCCCCAGTGGAAGCTGATTCCCGGCTACCGGGTGGACGCCATCCGCGGCAGCTACACCAATAACCTGAACGGCCGCACCTACGACATCAACGACTACGGTCTCATCAACCAGCCCAAGTTCAGCGTCGTCTATACCCCGGACCCCCGCTACAGCCTCTACGGCAACGCCGGTCGCACCTTCCAGGTGGGTGTCGGCACCGGCTCCTACAAGGTGGGCCGCAGCGACAATATGGAACCTTCCCTCAACGACGGCTGGGAACTGGGGCTGAAGCTGGCACCCGTCGCCGGGGTCGAAGGGCGGGTGGCCCTGTGGCAGCAGAAGGCCAGCAACGAGGCCCGCCGGGTGCTCAACGGCGCTTCCAACGACTCCGAATACATCGGCGACACCCGCCGCCGCGGCCTGGACCTGCAACTGTCCGCCAAACTCGGCAGCCAGTGGCGCCTGTGGGGTGGCGTCGCCTTCCAGCGGGCCATCATCACCCAGGCAGAGGCCGCCAATCCGGCCTCTCAGGGCAAGGAAGTGGACCACGTGCCGCACCGCATCTACTCCCTGGGGGTGGATTACCAGGCGACGCCGGACCTGAAGCTGTCCCTGTGGGCCAACGGCCAGAGCAGCTACTACCTGGAGCGCACCAACAGCACCGCCAAGTTCGGCGGCTACAACCTGCTCAACGTTTCCGCCGCCTACCAGCTGCGGCGCGATACCACCCTGGAATTCCAGATCAAGAACCTGGCCGACCGCTACTACGAGTACGTCTGGTGGTACGACAACACGGTGCGCGACCTGCATTCCCGGGGCGACGGCCGGGCCGCCTACGCCACCGTCAACATGAAGTTCTGAGGCCGGCCGGCGGCCCCCGGAGGCGGCATGAGGTCCTGGCGACGGCGCTGCCGGGCCTGGCTGCTGGCCCTGCACCAGTGGCTGGGCCTGAGCCTGGGCCTGCTGTTCTGCCTGCTCGGCCTCACTGGCTCCCTGCTGGTCTTCTATGTGGAAGGGGACCGGCTGCTCAACCTGGAACTGGTGGTGGTGCCGCCTTCATGCCAGTCTCCCGCCGGCACTCCCTGCCAGCCCCAATCCCTGGACCGGATTTACGCCCTGCTCGAAGCGGCCCACCCCGGGCGCAGCGGCGGCTGGCGCCTGGAACTACCTATGGACCCCGGGCAGCCGCTGACGGCCCGCTACTACCAGCCCGAGGAGAAGGCCGGCCTGGGCTTTGCCCCCCTGCTGGTGACGGTGGACCCCTACCGCCTGCAGATCACCAGTCAGCGCTTCTGGGGCGACTTCGCCGCCACCTGGCTCTACGACCTCCATTTCACCCTGCTGCTGGACCGCAGCGGGCGCACCCTGCTCGGCGCCGCTTCCCTCCTGCTGCTGCTCCTGCTGGGGCTCGGCGTCTATCTCTGGTGGCCGTCGCCCAGGCGCCTGGGGGCGGCCCTGCGGCCGGGGGCGGGGCGCAGCAGCCAGCGCCGCATCTACGACTGGCACGTCCTCGGCGGCATCTACGGCCTGCCCCTGTTGCTGCTGCTGACCCTGAGCGGCGCCATGCTGGAGCAGCCGGCCTGGTTCAAGCCCGTCCTCGCCCTGTTCTCGCCGGTGGATGCGCTGCCGGCCCCGGCGGCCGAATCCGGCGCCATCCTCATCGCTCCCCAGCAGGCCCTGGAGATCGCCCGCCAACACCTGCCCGGGGGCGAGGTGCGCTGGCTGGAGACGCCACCGGCGGGCGGCGGCAACTACCGCCTGCGCATCTACCAGCCGGGGGACCCGAGCCGGCGCTTCCCCCACACCCTGATGTGGATCGACGCCGCCAGCGGTGAAGTCCTGGCCCTGCGCCGGCCGGAGCAGGGCAGCGCCGCCGACAGCCTTTTCAACTGGCTCCATCCCCTGCACAACGGCGAGGCCTTCGGCCTGCCCGGACGCCTGCTGACGGCCCTGGCCGGCCTGCTGCCCCTGCTGCTGTTCTACACTGGCCTGCGCCGCTGGCGGCAGAAGGTGGCAGCCCGGGCCGCCCGCCCCTGAGTCGCTGCCGCCGCTGCTTACCTCGGCCCGCCGCGGGGCGTACCATTGGGGGTGAGCCTTGGCGGAGGAAAGTCTTGGAAGACCTGCTGTCGCTGTTGCCGGCCCTGATCCGGGGCGGCCTGGGGAATCTGGCGGCCTACCTGGCGGCCCATGTGCTGCTCTGTCTGCTGCCGGCCTTCTGCATTGCCGGGGCCATGGCGGCCCTCATTCCCAAGGAAACCATCACCCGCTTTCTCGGGCGGCAGACACCCAAGGCGGTCTCCTATCCGGCGGCGGCTGCCGCCGGTTCGGTGCTGGCGGTCTGCTCCTGCACCATCGTGCCCCTCTTTGCCGGCATCTACCGCAAGGGGGCTGGCCTCGGCCCGGCCACCACCTTCCTCTTCTTCGCGCCGGCGGCCAACATCCTGGCCCTGGTCTATACCGGCGGCATCATCGGCGTGGACCTGGCCGTGGCCCGGCTGCTGCTGTCCCTGACGTTCGCCATCGGCATCGGCCTGATCATGGCCCTGCTCTTCCGCGCCGACGACAGCGCCCGGGACCGGGCCACGGACGCCCTGTTCAGCGCCCAGGCCGCCGCCGGCCTGTCCCGGGGCGCCCTGGCCTTCCTCCTGGTGTGGATCGGCCTGCTCCTGGCCGGCACCCTGAAGGTCGGCCTGCTCACCGGCAGCCTGTGGCAGTTCGATCTGGCCTGGGCCGGCAGCGCCGACTGGCAGGCCCTGCTCGACCGCCTGGTGCCCTATGACGCCAGCCGCGGCGAGGAGGGCGTCTCCCTCCAGGGCGCGCTGCTCATCGGCCTGCTCGGCGGCATCGGCCTCAGCGCCCGCCTGGGCCTGGAGAACATCGAGGCCGGGGCCAACGGCTGGACCCGCCTGTGCCTCGCCCTGGTGGCCCTGACCCTGCTGGTGGCCGCCCTCTCGGTGCAGGCGGTGCCCGGCGGCCTGCGCCTGGGGCTGGGTGGCAAGTTCCTCGGCGTCGCCCTGGCCCTGGCCGTACTGACCTGGCTGGGCAGCCGCCACCTGACGGCGGAGGATCGCCGGGCCTGGCTGTGGGAGTCCTGGCGCTTCGTCAAACAGATTTTCCCCCTGCTGGTGATCGGCGTCTTCGTCGTCGGCATGATCCGGGTGGTGCTGCGGCCGGAATGGATCGAGATGGTGGCCGGCAGCAACACCCTGCTGGGCAATCTGGCCGGCGTCGGCTTCGGCGTCTTCATGTACTTCCCGACCCTGGTGGAGGTGCCCATCGCCAAGATGTTCCTCGACCTGGGCATGCACCGGGGCCCCCTGCTGGCCTACCTGATGTCGGACCCGGAACTGTCCCTGCAGAGCATCCTCATCATCACCGCCATCATCGGCCGCACCAAGACCTGGACCTATGTGGGCCTGGTGGCCCTGTTCAGCGCTGCCGCCGGCCTCACCTACGGCGCCTGGGTGGACGGCGCCCCGCCCCTGCTGCTGGTCCTGGGCATCGGCGGCGCCATGGCCGGCCTGGGCCTGCTGCTGGCGGCGGCCAACCGTTTTTCCGCAAAAGGAGTGTGACCATGCTGACCATCAAAGTGCTTGGCCCCGGCTGTGCCAACTGCAAGAAACTGGAGGAGGTGGCGCGGCAGGCGGTGGCCCTGGCCGGCGTCGAGGCGGAGGTGCTGAAGATCACCGACATGGGCGAGATCATTGCCCACGACGTGCTGCAGACGCCGGGCCTGGTGATCAACGGCAAGCTGGTGTCCTCCGGCCGCATTCCCACCGCCGGCACCGTGGCCGACTGGCTGCGGGCCGCCGGCTGAAGCTCCGCGCCGCAACCCTCCGGCCCGGCGCCGGTCCAATCCGGCAGTGCAAGCGGAGCAAGGCCATGTCCCAGCGTCTCGAACACGATACCTTCGGTCCCATCGCCGTGCCGGCGGAGCGCCTGTGGGGCGCCCAGACCCAGCGTTCCCTGGAACACTTCGCCATTTCCAGCGAGACCATGCCGCCTGAGCTGATCCGTGCCCTGGCCCTGGTCAAGCAGGCGGCGGCGCAAGTGAATGGCGAACTGGGTCTGTTGCCCCCGCCCGTGGCCGGGGCCATCGCGGCGGCGGCGGATGAGGTGCTGGCGGGCCGGCACCCGGCGGAGTTTCCCCTGTCCGTATGGCAGACCGGCTCCGGCACCCAGAGCAATATGAACATGAACGAGGTGCTGGCCAACCGGGCCTCGGAGCTGCTCGGCGGCCCCCGGGGCGAAGGGCGCCTGGTGCATCCCAACGACCAGGTGAACCTGGGCCAGTCCTCCAACGACATCTTTCCCACCGCCATCCACGTGGCGGCCACCCTGGCCGTGGACGGCCGCCTGCTGCCGGCCCTGGCCGAGCTGCGCCAGGCCCTGGCGGCCAAGGCAGAGGCATTCGCCGGTCTGATCAAGATCGGCCGCACCCACCTGCAGGACGCCACCCCCATCACCCTGGGGCAGGAGTTCTCCGGTTACGTCGCCCAGCTGGAGCAGGCGGAGCGCGGCATCCAGGCCTCCCTGCCCGGATTGCGGCAACTGGCGGCGGGCGGCACGGCGGTGGGCACGGGACTCAATACCCATGCGGAGTTCGGGGCACGGGTGGCGGAGAAGCTCGCCCGTGCTTGTTCCCAGCCCTTCGTGCCGGCAGCCAATCCCTTTGCCGCCCTGGCCGGCCACGAGGCCCTGCTCTTTGCCCACGGGGCCCTCAAGACCCTGGCCGGGGCCCTCATGAAAATCGCCAACGACCTGCGCTGGCTGGCCTCCGGCCCCCGCTCGGGCCTGGGGGAGATTGCCCTGCCGGAAAACGAGCCGGGCAGCTCCATCATGCCGGGCAAGGTGAACCCGACCCAGTGCGAAGCCCTCACCATGGTCTGCGCCCAGGTCTTCGGCAACGACGTGGCCATCAATATCGGCGGCGCCTCCGGCAATTTCGAGCTGAACGTGTTCAAGCCCCTGCTGGCCCACAACTTCCTGCAGAGCGCGCGCCTGCTGGGGGATGCCATGGAAAGCTTCAGCCGTCATTGCGTGGTGGGCATCGTGCCCAACCAGGAGCGCATGGATGAGCTGCTGGAACGCTCCCTCATGCTGGTTACCGCCCTGGCGCCCCACATCGGCTACGAACGGGCGGCGGCAGTGGCCAAGCAGGCCCACCGCGACGGCAGCACCCTGCGCCAGGCGGCCCTGGCCCTGGGCTACGTCACGGCCGAGGAGTTCGATGCCTGGGTGCGGCCCGAGACCATGCTCGGGCCCCGGAGTTAGGGCTCAGGGATTGCTGCTGTAGCGGGCCGGCGGCTCGTCCAGGGAGAGGACCCATTCAGCCAGGGTCTGGGCTTCGGCCTCGCTCACCGGGTTGGCCGGCATGGAGAGTTCGCCCCAGTTGCCCTTGCCCCCGTCGCGGATTTTCTTCGCCAGCTGGGCCACCACGTCCGGCGTGTGGGGGTACTTCTTGGCGATCTCCTGGTAGGAAGGGCCGATGCGCTTGCTGTCCACCGTATGGCAGCCCAGGCAGCCGCGGAACACGGCGATTTCGGCACCCTTGGCCAGCTTGCCGCTGTCGCAGAAGGCGCGGGCGGCGGAAGCGCTGTTGTCGGCCGCCTGCACGGCACCCCAGGAAAGGACCAGACCCATCGTCAGCAGCCGGTAAATCATGATGCATACCCCTGTCTTGTTATTTGGCTCACACCGCTGCATTGCAGCATGGGGGCCAAGTTACGCCAAAAGGCAGAGGGGAAACCCTGAAATAGTTGGCATTTCTCGACAAATTGCGGGCAAAAAAAGGCCGGGAAGGCTGATGCCGACCCGGCCGAATGGAAGCCTCGTCAGAGGCTCTCAGGGAAGCATGAAGACGGCTTTTTCCCGGATGCGGATGTTGGAGCCATCCATGGCCTCGATCTCGAACATGATGGGGTTCGAGCCCTTCTTGCCCGCGTCGGGCTGGACCTGCAGGGAGGTCATGAGGGAGGTGGTGGTGGCTGCCGGCACGTCCACTTCGGCGGCGCCGCCCACTTCCAGGCCATCCAGGCCGGTGGCCTTGATGCGGTAGCGGTGGGCCTGCTCGTCGGTGTTCATGAAACGCAGGGTGAAGGTGTTTTCGATCAGGCCCATGTCCGTTTCCCGGGCCAGGGCGCCGCGGTCGCGGATGACGTCCACCTTGAGCGGGATGCGGTGGGCGATGAACCAGGCGGTGGTCAGGGTGATGGCGGCCAGGATCACGGAGTAGAGGAGGATGCGCGGCCGCACCACGTGGCCCAGAATCTCCTTCTTGGTGAGATGGCGGGCCATGGCGTTTTCGGTGGAGTAGCGGATCAGGCCCCGGGGGTAATTGACCTTGTCCATCACCTCGTCGCAGGCGTCGATACAGGCGGCGCAGCCGATACACTCATATTGCAGGCCGTTGCGGATGTCGATGCCGGTGGGGCAGACCTGGACGCAGATGCCGCAATCGACGCACTCGCCCAGGCCCAGGGCCTTGGGATCGGCGCCCTTCTTGCGGGTGCCCCGGGGTTCGCCGCGCTCGGGATCGTAGGTGATGATCAGGGTGTCCGGGTCGAACATGACGCTCTGGAAACGGGCGTAGGGGCACATGTACTTGCACACCTGCTCGCGCATGAAGCCGGCCATCATGTAGGTGAAGCCGCCGTAGAAGAAGGTCCAGAAGGTTTCCCAGGGGCCGAAGCTGAAGGTCTTCAGTTCGGTCAGCAGTTCGCTCATGGGGGTGAAGTAGCCCACCAGGGTGAAGCCGGTGAAGACGGAGAGGATCAGCCAGAGGGCGTGCTTGGTGGCCTTGATGCGGAGCTTGCGGGCGTCCATGGGCGCCTTCTCCAGCTTCATGCGGGCCGGGCGGTCGCCTTCGATCCAGTTCTCGATCCACATGAACACTTCCGTGTAGACCGTCTGGGGACAGGCGTAGCCGCAGAACAGGCGTCCGGCGACGGCGGTCACCAGGAACAGGCCGTAGGCCGAGATGATGAGCAGGATGGCCAGGTAGAAGACGTCCTGGGGCCACAGCACCAGGCCGAAGATGTAGAACTTGCGCTCCACCAGGTGGAACAGCACGGCCTGGCGGTCGTTCCACATCAGCCAGGGGGTGCCGTAGAACAGCAGCTGGGTGAACAGCACCAGGAAGATCCGCCAGTTGGCGAAGCGACCGTGGGCGGTGCGGGCGTGGATCGTCTTGTGCTTTTCGTAGAGGCTGCCGGTATCGCCGTTGTCGGGCTGCGGCTGCTCTGGGGCGTTAGCGCTCATGGATCATTTCCTCTCGGGCTTTAGTTATTTGGAGATACGGGCGACCGTTCACGCAGGACCGAACCGCCGCCCTGGCGATTGGCTGCAAGCATGGCCTCGGCCCGTTCGCCCATGGGCTGGGAACGGTCCTGGGCCATGAATTCGTCGCGGCTGATGCCGCAGAACAGGGGATTGCCCTGGCGCTCGTCGCCGATGCAACTGACGCGGCGGCCGTCCCGGTCGTGGCCGGGGAAGACTAACAGTTCGTCGGGCAGGGGCAGCAGTTTTCGCGTGACGCTGTCGTAGTGGGTGCCGGCATTGCCGCCCGGTTCGCCGGTGGCGCCGCAGCTGCCGATGAGCAGGGCGTCGCCGGTCAGCAGGCGGTCTTCCCAGAGCAGGGTGATGCAGCCGGGGGTGTGGCCCGGGGTGGCCAGCACTTCCAGGTGCAGGTCGGCCAGGTCCAGGCTGTCGCCGTCGGCCAGCTGCCGGTCGGTGCCGCCGATGCCGCTGCACAGGCCGGCGGCGTAGAGGCAGCCGGTATGCCGGATCAGGGTGGGGGCGGCGGAAAGGTGGTCGCTGTGCAGGTGGGTGTCCACCACGCAGGCCAGGTTCAGTTCCAGTTCGCCCAGCAGGCCCAGGTAGAGGGGCGACTGGTCGGCCACCGGGTCCACCAGCAGGGCTGCCCGACTGGCCCGGGAGCCGATCAGGTAGGTGTAGGTGGCGCTGCTGCTGTCCCGCAGCTGCCGGAAAATGAACACAAACGACTCCTGGTTGGAAAGTGGTGGAAACCGGAGTCTTGTCCCACGCCCGGGAGGGGAGGATGCCGTGTCGGAGAGGCTGCGGACGGGGCTTGAAACCGGTTTCCTGTCCATTCCATAACAAGAGCCGTGCCAGCCCCGGCGTCTGCCTGGAGTTTCCATTTAATCAATGGCTTGTGTTTTGTCCGGGGCTCGGGGCGGGCGCTTGCTGGCCATCGCTTGTCAAATATGGCGGCAAATAATTGCACAACTGACAAAATCGGCAGAAGATTCGCCCATGGATTATTCGGCCAGCCAGCTCAACGAGCTCATCTCCTTCCTCGACGGCCTGCCCGAGCCCCGCATCGTGATGGACGCGGATTACCGCATCGTCGCCGCCAACAAGGCCTACCGCCGGGAATACGCGGGCAGTGGCAGCGGCGGCGTCGCCTCCATCCTGGGGCGGCGCTGCTACGAGGTTTCCCACCACTTCACCGTGCCCTGCGACCAGGCCGGGGAATCCTGCCCCCTCAAGCTGTCCCAGGAGGAGGGCGCCTCCCGCCGTGTCCTGCACCTGCACCACACGCCCCGGGGCGAGGAGCACGTGGACGTGGAAACCACGCCGGTGCGGGACCAGGAAGGGCGCATCGTCTACTTCGTCGAAACCCTGCGCATGGTGCAGCAGGCCAGCAGCCGGCCCGCCGCCCAGGGCCTGGTGGGGCGCTCGCCGGCCTTCCAGCAGATGCTGGAAAAGGTGCTGCGGGTGGCGCCGGCCCAGGCCACGGTGCTGTTGCTGGGGGAGACCGGCACCGGCAAGGAACTGGTGGCCCAGGCGGTGCACGAGGCCAGCGGGCGGCGGGACAGTCCCTTCGTCGCGGTGGACTGCACCGGCCTCACCGAAAACCTGTTCGAGAGCGAACTGTTCGGCCACGAGAAGGGCGCCTTCACCGGCGCCGCCTTCCGCAAGCTGGGCCTGGTGGAGTCGGCCAGCGGCGGCACCCTGTTCCTGGACGAGATCGGCGAACTGCCGCCGGCCCTCCAGGTCAAGCTGCTGCGCCTGCTGGAAACCGGCACCTACCGCCGGGTCGGCGGCGTGGACACCCTGCGCGCCGACTTCCGCCTGGTGGCCGCCACCCACCGGGACCTGAAGGAAATGGTGCGCCAGGAGCGTTTCCGCCGCGACCTCTACTACCGGCTCAACACCTTTCCCATCCACACCCCGTCCCTGGCCGAACGGCGGGAGGACATTCCCCTGCTGGCCGCCTCCCTGCTGGAGCGGGTGGACCACCGGCCCGGCCGCCATTTCTCCGCCGAGGCCCTGGCCTGGCTGGCGGGCCGCAACTGGGAAGGCAACATCCGGGAGCTGCGCAACCTCATCGAACGGGCCACCCTGATGAGCGACGGGGAGGAAATCAGCGCCGCCAAGCTGGCCGAGGTGGCGGATGACGGCGGCGAGAGCAAGGCCCTGGCGGAGGGTGTGGGCGGCGGGGCGGACGACAGTTTCCGGGTGCCGGGCCCGCTGCCCCTGGCGCAACTGGAGCAGCGCTATCTGACCTGGCTGATGGCCCGCCCGGGCGCCGACGTGCGCACCCTGGCCCCGGCCCTGGGAGTCAGCGAACGGACCCTCTACCGCAAGTTGCAGCGGTGAGGGCTTGTTTTTAGCCACAGAGGGCACAGAGATCACAGAGGAAAGACAATGCTCCCATCACGCCTGGGGTGCATCAGGCCGTGCCGCCCAGGGTTTTTCCCCGCTGTGATTTCTGCGCCCCGAAGGAAGTCCCCTTGGGGGATGCCCTCTGTGGCCAGGGGCATTCCTCAAGGCCGTTCCGCCAGCAGCTTTTCCACCATGGCCCGCAGGCGGCCGGGGTCGGGCTTGCCGGGGAGGCGCTGGGCGATGCGGCCGCTGCGGTCGAGGAGGAAGGTCAGGGGCGGATTGGCACTGCCCAGGGCGAAACCCCGGGCGGCGCTGCCGTCGTCCTGGGCGACGCGGAAGGGCAGGCTGTTGGCGTAGGCGTAGCTGGCCACCTGGCGCGGCTGGTCGTAAACCATGGCCACCGCCAGAGTCTCCAGGCCCCGGGCCTGGTAGCGGCGGTGCAGCTGGGCCAGTTCGGCCAGGGTGTGGTCGCAGTCGCCGCAGGTGGTGGCCCAGAACTGCAGGATCACCACTTTGCCGCGCAGCTGGGCCAGGCTGACGCCGGGGGCGCCCAGCACCTTCAGTTCAACCGCCGGGGCGGCCTGCCGCTTGCCGAGAAAGGTCAGCATGGCGCCGCTCATTGCGAGCACGGCGAGCAGCAGGATAAGCTTGTGGCCCCGGGACATCATCATCAGGAGCAGGCTATGGAATTGAACACGGTCATCAATCGCTTCGGCGGACGCTGCATTGTGGGCATTTTGACGGCCCTTGTCATCAGCATGCCGGCCGCCGCCCAGGTGAGCAACGGCGAGGCCGTCTCCGGTCTCAAGGAAGCCCTGACCCGGGGCGCCGAGGTGGCGGTGAGCCAGCTGGGCAAGACCGACGGCTTCCTCGGCAACGACAAGGTGCGCATTCCCCTGCCCGGCGCCCTGGAGGATGCCGCCGAGATGATGAAGAAATTCGGCGCCGGCAAGCAGGCCGACCAGCTGGTGGAAACCTTGAACCGGGCGGCGGAGGCGGCGGTGGTGGAAGCCAAGCCCCTGCTGGTGAAGGCGGTCAAGGAAATGAGCGTGAAGGACGCCCAGGGCATCCTCAGCGGCGGCGACGATGCGGCCACCCAGTATTTCAAGCGCAGCACCTCCGAGCCCCTGGCCAAAAAGTTCCTGCCCATCGTCAAGAAGGCCACGGCCAAGGTGCAGCTGGCGGACAAGTACAACCAGTTCGCCGGCAAGGCCGCCAAGTTCCACCTCATCGACGCCAAGGACGCCAACCTGGACGACTACGTCACGCGCAAGGCCCTGGACGGCCTCTACCTGATCATCGCCGAGCAGGAGAAGGCCATCCGCAAGGACCCCATCGGCACCGGCAGCAAGGTCATCGGCAAGGTCTTCGGCAGCCTGCTCAAGTAACCCGGCCCGGGATCCAGGAAGGACGCGGCTTTCCGGCGGTGCATGCCGGAGAGTGGCGTCCCTCCTTCTTCCTGGCAATGCCTCCCGGCGCGGCACAGGCCGCTCCGAAATGGACTAAAATCTGCCCCACCGAATCACCCGCGCCCCGCTCTGCCGGGGCGCGGCGTTTCTGCCCTGCCGAAAGCCTCCTGATCCCGTGTCCAGCCCCGTTCCCCTGCACAGCCTGAATCCGCCCCAGCGCGAAGCCATCTACTACCTGGACGGCCCCCTGCTCGTCCTGGCCGGTGCCGGCTCGGGCAAGACCCGGGTGATCACCCAGAAGATCGCCTACCTGATCCAGGATTGCGGCATGAACCCGGCCAACATCGCCGCTATCACCTTCACCAACAAGGCGGCCCGGGAAATGCAGGAACGGGTCGGCCAGCTGCTCCAGGGCGGCTCCACCGCCGGCCTCACCATCTGCACCTTCCACTCCCTCGGCGTGCGCATCCTGCGGGAGGAGGCCAAGGCCCTGGGCTACAAGCCCAAGTTCTCCATCTTCGACTCCACCGACTGCTACAGCATCTTCGCCGACCTCTCGGCCAGCGTGGACAAGGCCACCATCCGCAGCATCCAGTGGCTCGTCTCCGGCTGGAAGAACGCCATGAAGTCGCCGGACCAGGCCGCCGCCGAGGCCAAGAGCGAGATCGAGGTCCTCGCCGCCAAGGCCTACCGGGATTACGCCGCCACCCTCAAGGCCTACCAGGCGGTGGATTTCGACGACCTGATCCTGCTGCCCATGCAGCTCTTCCAGGAACACCCGAAGATCCGCGACAAGTGGCAGAACCGCCTGCGCTACCTGCTGGTGGACGAATACCAGGACACCAACGCCTGCCAGTACCAGCTGCTCAAGCTGCTGACCGGGCCCCGGGCCATGTTCACCGCCGTGGGCGACGACGATCAGGCCATCTACGGCTGGCGCGGTGCCGACGTGGAAAACCTGCGGGGCCTGCCGCGGGACTATCCCAACCTGAAGCTGATCATGCTGGAGCAGAACTACCGCTCCACCGCCCGCATCCTGCAGGCCGCCAACAACGTCATCGGCAACAACGAAAAGCTGTTCGAGAAAAAGCTGTGGTCCGACCTGGGCCACGGCGAGGCCATTCGCGGCACCGTCTGCCGCGACAACGAGCACGAGGCCGAGTCGGTGGTGATGAAGCTGCTGGCCGACAAGTTCGAGAAGCGCAGCAAGTTCTCCGACTACGCCATCCTCTACCGCTCCAACCACCAGGCCCGGCTGTTCGAAACCCACCTGCGCAACAACCGGGTGCCCTACGTCATGTCCGGCGGCACCAGCTTCTTCGAGAAGTCCGAGATCAAGGACGTCATCGCCTACCTGCGCCTGCTGGCCAACCAGGACGACGATCCCGCCTTCATCCGCGCCGTCACCACGCCCAAGCGGGGCGTCGGCGGCACCACCCTGGAAGCCCTCGGCACCTATGCCGGCGAACGCCACATCTCCCTCTTCGCCGCCGCCTTCGAGGAAGGCTTCGCCCAGCGCGTCAGCTACCGTCAGCTGGAGCCCCTGCTGCAGTTCTGCGAGTTCATCAACCGGATCGAGCAGCGGGCCCTGCGGGAGCCCGCCGGCGAAGTGCTGAACGACATGCTCACCGCCATCGGCTACGAGGCCTGGCTCTACGACCACGAGGAGACCCGGGCCGCCGACAGCAAATGGGGCAACGTGCGGGAGTTTTCCCAGTGGCTGGCGGGCAAGGGCGAGAAGGACGAAAAGACCCTCATCGACCTGACCCAGACCATCGCCCTCATCAACATGCTGGACAAGCAGAACGAGGACAGCGAGTTCGACGCGGTGCAGCTGTCCACCCTGCACGCCGCCAAGGGCCTGGAGTACAAGAACGTCTTCCTGGTGGGGGTGGAGGAGGGCATCCTGCCCCACAGCAGCTCGGTCGAGTCGGGCACGGTGGAGGAGGAACGGCGCCTGATGTACGTCGGCATCACCCGGGCGCGGCAGCACCTGCACATCTCCTGGTGCGAGAAGCGCAAGCAGGGCAAGGAAATGTACCCCTGCGAACCCTCCCGCTTCATCGCCGAAATGGGCAACGACCTGCGCATCAGCGGCGGCAAGGCGGCCGCCGAGCCGGACAAGGCCACCAGCAAGGCCCGCTTCGCCAACCTGCGCAACATGCTGGGCAGCGGCGACAGCTGAGCCCGTCCCATCCCTTTCCCTGTTCCGGCTCCCGGCCGCGTTACAAGGCGTTACGGGGAGTTACCGTTCACCTGAAAACCGGAAGTTGGTGGTTGGCGTTATTGCCCTCAAGGGAGCGAAATGGTTTCGCGACCGGAAGGACAAGCCAAATTTCAGGAGATAGAGAAATGACCAAGAACCTCATCGCTGTTGCCCTCTTCGCTGCTTTCGGTACCGCTTTCGCCCAGGCTCCCGCCACGCCGGCCACCCCCGCCACTCCTGCGGCGCCTGCTGCCGCACCGGCCAAGGCCGCGGTGGAAGCACCGAAGGCCGAAGTGAAGGCGGAAGCGAAGGCCGAGGCCAAGCCGGCCGTGAAGCACGGCCACAAGAAGGTGGAGAAGAAGGCCGAGCAGGCCGGCGAGAAGGCTGAAAAGGCCGAGGCCGCCAAGCCCGAAGCGAAGCCTGCCGAACCCGCCAAGAAGTAAG
>Ga0074197_1000507_pt1 | contig 46852 bp, 51 predicted proteins | sample EPASupsiteSAE305_FD_64526 | JGI IMG/M metagenome (GOLD analysis project Ga0074197, IMG submission 64526) | Bioremediated contaminated groundwater microbial communities from EPA Superfund site, New Mexico - SAE3-05 reassembly with SPADES | ecosystem: Environmental > Aquatic > Deep subsurface >...
GTTCTTCGACATTACAATGCTGTGCCTGTAACACACCAAGAAGCGAGCGGGCTCTATACCATCGTTGAGCGTTTAAGTGCAAAAGCGAATATTCCAGTGCCTCAAGTCTATATTATTCCCGATTCTACACCCAATGCGTTTGCCACAGGACGCAACCCTTCGCATGCTGCCGTTGCAGTCACAGAAGGACTTTTAGAGCTTTTAGATGATGACGAAGTAGAAGCGGTACTTGCCCATGAGCTTAGCCACGTAAGGCACTATGATATTTTAGTAGGAACGATTGCAGCAACAATCGCAGGTGCAATTGGTGTTATTGCCAATATGATGCAATTTGGTGCTATGTTTGGTGGAGATAGAGAAAATCGTCCTAATCCTATTGTGATGATTGTTCTTGCGATTATCTTGCCTCTTGCAGCGGCAGTCATTCAGATGGCGATTAGTCGGAATCGTGAGTATATGGCAGATGAAGGTGCGGCTCGTTTAACAAAACACCCTGAATGGTTGCAAAGTGCGTTAGCAAAACTTTCCAATTATAATCAACGAGGTATGGTACACGAAGCGACACCAGAGAGTGCGCATATGTTTATTATTAACCCTTTTTCGGGTAAGGACATCTCTTTTGCATCCCTTTTTTCAACGCATCCTTCTACAGAAGATAGAATTGCAAGGTTAGAAGAGTTAAAATTTGAAATTCGTTAATTTTATAGCAAAGGCTTATTATGAAAAAATCTCTTAGTGAAATTCCAAGTACTCCGCTTCAAGCAGGTGAGGGTGCAAGTATGCAGATGCTCATTTCTCCTGAAGTTGCGCCTCATTTTGCAATGCGTAAGTTTGTCATTAAAAAAGATGGACATATGCCATTTCATACCAATACGGTTGAGCATGAGCAGTATGTGTTAAAAGGAAAAGCCAGAGTGCGTATGGGCGACGATAGTTTCATTGCAGTCAAAGATGATGTCATCTTTGTTCCAGCAGGTGTACCTCATTCGTATCATGTGATTGGTGATGAAGATTATGAATTTTTATGCCTTATCCCAAATCAAGAAGACAAAATAGAAATGGTAAATGCCGGCGGTCAGAGCTGTGGTTGTTAGATATGAAGCCTCATACTGAGGCTTCATGCACGTTGAAGTTGTCCTAAGTAAGCGTTTCCTTCTTCCCATGAACCAATATCACTTGCACTGTTAATGTGCCCTTTGTCTCCTACGTTAACAAAAGCACTTCCCCACGCTTTCGCCAAACTTTTTGCATAATCTATCGTTGCATATGGATCGTTTGTACTAGCGATAATAATACTTGGAAAATCAAGCAATCCCATAGGAGTGTTTTCAAACCCTTGTGCAGCAGTTGGAAAAACGACAGAATGTGGATCTGGAGGTGCAACAAAAAGCGCTCCTTTAATAGAAGAGTGTATCTTTTGTGCATCCCAATGTGCAACTACTAAACAGGCAAGGCTATGTGCTACAAGGATGACATCTTCACCTGCCTCTGCAACGGCTTCTTCAAGTTTCGCTACCCATTCATGACAAATAGGGTGTTCCCAATCGTTTTGAATAACCCGTTTAAAGTCAGGATTTTCTTTCTCCCAAAGCGTCTGCCAATGCTCAGCTCCTGAGTCTTGATACCCTGGTAAAATAAGCACAGATGTTGCCATAAATCCCTCATAAAATCAATTTTAAAGACTATTGTAGTCTAGCATGACTTAATTAAGAGCGAGTAGGTTATGATAATAAAAAAAATAAGGAATTTTCATGCGCCTTTTTTGTGAAAAAACAGCGATGCTTTTAGTGGACGTTCAAGAACGCCTCTTTGTGCATATCGAAGATCATGAACGTATAGAAAAACATTTAATTGCGCTTATACAGGGACTTCAGCATTTAGAAATTCCTATTTTATGCAATCAACAATACACGCAAGGTTTAGGCGAGACCATTAGCTCTCTACGTGCCGTTCTTCACGAAAAAAGTGTGTATGAAAAACGCACTTTTAGTTGTTGTCAAAATGATGATGTTATGGCTAAGCTAAAGGCTTTAAATGTTACGAGTGTGGTTGTTGCTGGGCTTGAGAGTCATGTGTGTGTGCTGCAAAGTGTACGTGATCTTATCGAAGCAGGCTTTGAAGTGATGTTATGTGTTGATGCTATCGGTTCTCGAAAATACAAAGATCATGAAGTTGCACTTCGCCGTATGGAAAAAGAGGGTGCATGGCTTTGCACAACAGAGTCGCTTTTATTTGAACTGGTACAAAGTGCAAACCATACACATTTCAAAGCCATAAGCGCATTGGTTAAAACACTCTAAAAACAGTTGCTATGTAAAGAAGATTAAGACTTCTTTACATAGTAAGAGAGACGATGATCGGTATGTTTGATAAAATAAGGATTCTCAGGGATGATATCTGCATGCCCTAAGAAGAGTTTTCCCTCAGGTTTGAGAAGTGTCGCGAAACGCTCAATCGTTTTTAGACGAAAGTCATCATCAAAGTAGATGAGCATATTACGTGAAAAGATAATGTCAAATTTGCCTAACGAGAGAAACTCGTGTTCAAAAATATTGACTTTCGTGAAAGAAATAGACGAAAAATATTCGCGCTTTGCACGGTAAAAGCGATCTTCTTGTGTAAAAAATTTCTCTTTAAGACGTTGATCTAATTTATGCAAAGAGCGTTCTGAAAAAAGACCTTTTTGTGCCTTCTCGATCGCTTCTGAATTAATGTCAATACCTGTAATACTAAATTCTCTTGGTTCTCGTCTGCGTTCTTGTAACATCATAGAAAGAGAATAGACTTCTTCACCTGAAGCACATGGTGCACAAAGAATTTTGACATTGGGAATAGAGAGCGCAAAGTTAACTGCTAAATCTAGTTGTGACTCTTCACGGTAGAAATAAGTTTCATTGACGGTGACTAAGTCAATAAGGTCTTGTCTCAGTGCTCTATCATGTTGAAGCGCTTCAAAGAGTTTGCGAAAGCTATAAATCTCTTTACGTTCACAAAAGAGGCGGAGTTTGGTTTCAATGACACTATTTTTTGAGAAAAGATCAATGCCGATTTCACGTTTAATGTAATGCAAAAGATCTTGAAGCCCAAAAGTGTTGAACTCTTGAGGAGCTGCAACTTCGTTTTTAAGTGCTATTTCTGGCTCTTTTTTTCTTTTCCAAAACAACATTAAGATTCTCCAAATTTTTTAATGGTTTGAACAATATCGTCTAATGGCAATGAGACAATATTGGGATTAATTTCTATAGCACGCTTTGGCATTCCATATACTATAGCACTTTTTTCGCTCTCCGCTATGCATTTTGCGCCAATTTTTTGCAATTCACTAAGTCCATTGGCACCATCATGCCCAATTCCAGTGAGTAAAACAGCCAATATCTCTGCATCTTTCGCACATTCAACGCTAGAAGAAAAGAGTGAATCGATACTTGGATTGTAAGGTGTGTCACCCTCTTCAACAGGCTCAATTTTAGGTGAAAAATCTCCCTTTCGCATACGACAGTTTTGAGGACAAATGTAGATGTTTGCGTTATGTAAACTCATTTTTTTATCGACAGCATGAACGGGCAGATTGAGTTCGTTTTGAAATTGGCTGATGAAACTAGGAATAAATGTCGCATTCATATGTTGAGCGATAACAATAGCACCGTTAAAGGTTGGCGAAATAGCAGATAAAATTTTTTTGAGATGACCAGGACCTCCGGTAGAGGCCCCAATCAAGACGATTTTGGGTTTCATTAAACTCCAAGTCTATTTTTTATTTTCTTCAATCATCCAGTAAAGATTCATTCTTACCCCTGCACCTGTTGCGCCAAATTGGTTATAACCCCATGCTTTTTCAAGGTACGCTGGACCTGCAATGTCAAGGTGTAACCATTTGTCTTTGTTCTCTTCTTCAATAAAATTATCAAGGAAAAGACCCGCAGTAATAGCGCCACCATAACGGCTTGAGCTAATGTTGGACATATCTGCTACAGAGCTTTTAAGAAGCTTTTTGAGGTATTTATTAAACGGTAGTACTCCGCTGAGCTCACCGCTTTTATCAGAAGCTTTACGCATAGAGTGTTTTAGTTCACTGTTGTGTCCCATAATACCTGTTGTGTATTCGCCAAGGGCAACCACACATGCACCTGTGAGTGTAGCCATATCAACCAGTAAATCAGGTTTGAGCTCTTGTGCGTAGCAGAGACAATCAGCCAAGACCAAACGACCTTCGGCATCTGTATTGCGTACTTCGATAGTTTTGCCATTTTTAGCAACTAAAACATCATCAGGCTTGTATGCATCGCCTCCAATCATATTTTCAGTTGCCCCAATAATGGCATGAATTTCATATGGAAGCTCAAGTGTAGCAGCACCTTTTAAGATAGCCATAACAGCGGCAGCTCCACTTTTATCGGCTTTCATAGTAACCATATGCTCACTTGGTTTTAGGCTAAGTCCACCGCTATCATACGTTAAACCTTTACCTACATACACAAAACGTTTTTTGACCTCTTTTGGCTTATAGGTAAGATGAATAAGGCGTGGAGGATGGACACTTGCACGATTAACAGCGAGGAATGCATTCATGCCTTGTGCTTTTAAAAAGTTCTCATCCATCACTTTACAAGAGACATTTGGAATAGAGGTTAGGGTTTGAGCAACATCCGCGAGTGCCATAGGTGTCATGTCTTGCGGTGTTGCATTGACGATTTCTTTTGCAAAATTCGTTGCTTCTGCTACAGCAGTTGCTGAACGTAGTGCTTTAGTAGCTGTTTCGAGTGAAACATCAACACGGCTATAATCATCTAAACAGATGATGATTTTTTCAAGTTTTGAAGGCTCTTTTTTACTTTTGTAGGTATCAAAGGTATAGCTCCCTAAGATAAAGCCTTCAACAAGAGCTTTGATGTTAACACCAGGGCAGTCATTGGAGTAGGTTCCAATAGCAAGTGATTTGAGATTTGTTTTTTTGATGCATTCGAGTGCTTTTGAAGCTGCAAGGCGAATTTCATCGGCATCTAGCGAGTCACATCCTACATAAATGGTTTTACTTGAAGGTACAAAGAGTGTCTCTTCACTTTCACCTTTAAATCCCAAAAACTCTAATGTCTCTTTATCTGCAATAGAAGCGTGATTTAGGTCTTTATTAATAACGAAGACGATTTTTGCGTCTACGATTGCTTCATTAATTTTTTTGTTCAGTAGTGCGATTTGCATGTTTTTCCTTAAATGTCTTGTCTGTAACTTTATGAAAATAATAAGAGATACCACCACCAATGATAGCAGCTAATGGAATAGCAAAATACCAGTGTTGTTTTGCCCAATGTATAACAATAAGAATCTCTTGACCAAAATACCATGTTGGAATAATAGTCAGTGCCGCCCAAAACCATGCGGAGATAAGATTGATAAAGGCAAACATTTTACCACTGTACCGTGTAAGTCCGATGGAAATAGGAATAACGGTACGAAGGCCATAGAGATAACGTTGGATAAAAATAATAGGCCAACCGTATCTTTTGAGCAATAGGTGTGCAAGAGCGAGTTTACGGCGTTGACCTTTGAGCTTTTTATGAACAAATTTTTTGTTAAAACGTCCGATGTAAAAGTAGACTTGATCGCCTGCAAAACCACCGAGTCCTGCTACAAAGATAGCGAGGAAAAGGTTCATGTCACCTGTATGGGTGAGTAAGCCTGCCATAACAAGACCCATTTCACCTTCTAGCATACCCCAGAAAAAAAGAATGATATAGCCATACTCTTTCATCAAATAGATGAATTTATTTTCCAATCCAACAACAGGAGCCATGTATAAAACATAGCCTAATGTAGAGAGAATAACGACCATAAAAAGAGTGAAAAGTTTTCCAGAGTGTTTATTTAAAAATTCACTCATGGTCTTATCCTATATTCAAAATTGATTTTGCTTGAACCATATCTTTATCCCCACGGCCAGAGAGATTGACAATAATGACTTTATTTTTCATCTCTTCTTTAGGGATTTTTTTAAGGTATGCTACGGCATGAGCACTTTCAAATGCAGGGATAATGCCTTCTTTACGGCTTAACCATACAAAAGCATCTAATGCTTCTTGATCGGTGATATTATCATAGTGGGCTACACCTAACTCTTTAAGGTAGGCATGTTCAGGTCCAATGCCTGGATAATCAAGTCCTGCAGAGATAGAATGTGCCTCAAGAATTTGCCCATCATCATCTTGGAGGAGGTAACTCATCTGTCCATGAAGTACACCTGGGCTTCCTTTGGCGAGTGAACAGCCATGTTTATCAGTATCAACGCCATGACCACCGGCTTCAATGCCGATACATTTTACACCTTCTTCGCCTAAGAAATGGCTAAAAATACCCATAGCATTGCTTCCACCACCAATACAGGCTACAACCATATCGGGAAGACGTTTTTCTTTGACTAAAATTTGTGCTTTTGCTTCATAGCCAATGATGGCTTGAAAATCACGCACCATCATAGGATAAGGATGTGGACCTGCAACGGTTCCAATGATGTAAAACGTGTCGCGTGCATGAGTAACCCAATAACGAATAGCTTCATTCATCGCATCTTTGAGTGTTTTACTTCCACTTTTAACAGAGTGAACTTTTGCACCTAAGAGTTTCATACGAAAAACATTGAGCTCTTGTCTCTCAACATCTTTTTCACCCATGAAGACTTCGCATTCAAGTCCTAAAAGTGCCGCGATGGTTGCTGTTGCGACACCATGTTGTCCGGCACCTGTTTCAGCGATAACACGCTTTTTCCCCATCTTTTTAGCAATCAAACCTTGCACGATGGTGTTATTTACTTTATGCGCACCGGTATGGTTTAGATCTTCTCGTTTCAGATAGACTTTTGCCCCCAACTCTTGGGAAACATTTTTAGCGTAGTAGAGTGCAGAAGGACGACCTACATAGTCTTTCATGTAGTGCTCAACTTCACTCCAGAAGTTTTCATTGAAACGAAGGGATTGATACTCTTTTTCAAGCTCTAAAAGAACAGGCATCAGTGTTTCAGGAACATATCTCCCACCAAAAATACCAAAGTGTCCATTTGCATCAGGGTCAAATTTAGAAGCTCTAGGAATGTACATTAGAACACCTCTAATACAGAATAAACAGAGGTGGTTTTTTTAATGTCTAAATCGCCTTGTAAAAATGTGAGATTGATAATAAAACACGCTTCAATACACTCTGCACCTGCCTTATTGATGAGATTAACAGCAGCAGTAGCTGTTCCTCCTGTTGCGATAAGATCATCTATAAGTAGAACTTTTGGTTTTGATGATTGTACAGATGAAAAAGCGTCGATATGGATGCATACTTCATCAACACCGTACTCTAGGGAGTATTTTTCACTAATGGTTGTGTAAGGGAGTTTGCCAGGTTTTCTTATAGGAACAAATCGTGTTTTAAGACGTGCTGCAAGTGCTGCACCAAAGATAAATCCACGGCTTTCAATACCTGCAATATAATCGATCTGCATGTTGGAGTAACGCTCAGCTAAATGATCCATTAAAAGTGTAAATGCTTTTGCATCGCCTAAAAGGGTTGTGATATCTTTGAATTTAATGCCTGGTTTTGGAAAATCTTCGATTTCGCGAATAGAATTTAAAAGATAGTTTTTATCAGCTTCACTTAAATGACTCATACAATAACCTTTTTCATTTTTTATACGCTTTTCAAGCAAAGCTCAAAAAGCTACGTTTGCCACTAGGGCTCAAAACAAGGGCATTAGCCCGATGTTTCTCTGAAAAGCTTGCCTCTTTGAGGCAGAAAAATGTTGACATATAAACACAAAAACAAAAGAATACACGTACATTATAAAAGTGCTTCGATCTTTCCTTCAAGCTCTTTTATATGCTGGCGGAGTTTGTCTCCTTCCATGCGGTATTGACTATTACGTGTACGGAGTGATTTGAGGTCATTCTTGACCTTTTTGAGTTCGTCACTTAAAATATCAATATTGCCCAGTGATCGTTGAAGCTGGACTTGATATTTACGAATGACAACCTCGGCATCATTAAGGGTTTGTTTGACGACAATATTACTGCGCTTCTCTTTACGTAGAAGCGTTTTGAAGTAAAACACCATAATCAACAAGTAAATACAAGCGGAAAACAGTACCGTTGTTACAACCCATTCGAGTGCCATGGTTATAACTCTAATTTTTCAACACGTTCAGCGTGTCTGCCACCTTCAAATGAAGTAGCACACCATGCTTTTAGCATAGACTCGACAACACCAAGTCCAACGATACGTTGACCAAAACAGAGTACATTAGCATCATTATGTGCACGTGCCATCTCTGCGGTGTATGCATCATGGCAAAGAGCAGCTCTAATGCCAACATGCTTGTTGGCTGCTAAACTCATACCGATACCTGATCCACAGATAAGAATACCCTGTGTTCCACTGTTTTTGAGAACTTCAAGGCAAAGAGCATGTGCGTAATCAGGATAATCAACGCGTTCATCATTAAATGGTCCAAGATCAATGACTTCGTGCCCCATATGTTGGAGCATCACAATGACATCAGGTTTGATGGCAATGCCTGCATGATCGGTTGCAATAAAAAACTTCAAGGAAATGTCCTTCTATAAGGGAATAAGGACGATTATAGCACAAGGATTATTATAAATTCCAAAAACAGACCTCCCTTAGGAAGTCTGTTAATATAACCATCCGATAACGTAGCGAATAGGCATAAAGAAGTAGTGTGAAAGTGGTGTAGCAATGAAGAGAATAAGGATAAGCATTCCATAACGTTCCATAGATTCGTAAAGGCGAACCAATCCATCCCAACCCATAATCATACCAAGGTACGTAAGAGCATGTGAGCCATCAAGCGGTGGAATAGGGTAGAGATTAAACAGTCCTAGAACCACATTGTAAATAAGCGATTGGATAAAGAAATAGACAACAAAATACTCTATATAGCTGTTGACTTGGTGTAAATCTTGGAAGAAGCTAAGCACTCCTGCACAGATGAGTGCAAGTGTAAAATTGTACGCAATACCTGCGAGTGAAACATGAATCGCTGCTTTATAACCGCCATTGCGAATAACAGTAGGAATGAAAATTGGTACTGGCTTTGCCCAACCAAACATAAATGGCGCACCACTGAAAAAAAGAACTGCAGGTACAATAATCGTACCTACAATATCAACATGCACAATAGGATTAATGCTAAGACGCCCTTGATATTTAGCCGTGTTGTCTCCATAGCGATAGGCAACATAGCCATGCATGATTTCATGCCCAATAATAGCTATCATAAGGGCTAGAACAGTGGCTATAATTTCAAGAAGATTAACGGTATCCATTAAAAGAAACTTTCATCATATTGCATCGTTTCTACAAAACGACCAATACGATTCCATCTGATGGTGTATTCGTCTGTTTTTTTCCATGATGCTAACTCGCTTGGTGAGAGGAGTTTCTCTTCTTCTGGACCTTTTTTCTCCCATGAAAAATAGATAAACCAAGGCTTACCGACAATCAGTTTATAAGGAACACTGCCCCAAAAACGGCTATCATTAGAGTGGTCACGGTTATCACCCATCATAAAAAAGTTGTCTTTTTCTACTTTGGCATAAAAAGCGTTAAAACTATACCCTGAAATAGCAGGAAGTTCTTGTACAAGGGCTGGTTTCATCGCAAGTTGATTCGCTCCTAAATGAAGTACCATTTGCTGAAAAAGATCCACAGAATCATCGTACTGAATACCGTGAAATTTCTCTTTATACGGATTGTTAACCCATAATTTACCAGCAATGGTTTTGATTTTTTCTGCTGGATAATTTGCTTTGATGTATTCATCCCCTTCACTAAAGTGAATATAGAGATTTTTCTCTTGGAAAAGAATTTCATCGCCTTCTGTTGCTACACAACGTTTGACGTAGTGTACTTTCTCGTCTTTTGGATAACGAAAAACAACAATATCTCCGCGTTTTGGACGCTCGCCTTCAATAAGATGACCATTGCCATTAAAGTCTGGCAATACTGGAATTTCAAGCCACGGAATATGCGGAGTAGCGATACCATACGAGAATTTTTTAACAAAAAGATGGTCCCCCACAAGCAAGGTTCGTTTCATAGAACCACTCGGAATAACAAACGCTTGTGCAACAAAAAAAATGACAAAAAGTACGATGACAAGAGTTCCTGTCCAACTGTTAGAAAAAATGTAAAAACGGTTAAGTAGATTTTTCATGAAAGTCCTAATTATAAACGATGTTTCGCTGCTTTGATGGTGTTCTCTAACAACATCGCGATGGTCATAGGACCAACTCCACCGGGGACGGGGGTAATGAAAGAACATTTTGGAGAAACAGCCGCATAATCGATATCCCCAACAAGACGACCGTCTTCTGTTTTGTTGATACCAATATCAATCACAATAGCGCCTTCTTTAACCATATCCTCTTTGATAAGATTTCGACAACCGACACCCACGATGACAAGATCTGCTTTTTGTGTATGCGATTTAAGATCTTTTGTGAAAATATGGCAAATGTCAACCGTTGCACCTGCATTAAGAAGAAGATTCATCATCGGTTTACCAACGATATTACTTGCTCCCACCACACACGCATCGAGCCCTTTTGGATCAATGTTGTAATGCGCTAAAAGACGCATAACACCAAGAGGTGTACAAGGAACAAAACTATCTAGTCCTGCAACTAAACGTCCAACATTAAAAGGATGAAAACCATCGACATCTTTTTTAGGGTCTATTGCTTCAATAATTTTTGTCGTATCGATATGCTTTGGAAGAGGAAGTTGAACAAGTACGCCATCGATGTTAGGATTATTATTAATCATAGAGATAGTTTCTAAAATCTTCTCTTGTGAAATAGTAGTTGGCATTTTATGAATAATCGAATAAATTCCAGCCGTATCACATGCTTTTTCTTTCATTTTGACATAGGTTTGACTCGCCGCATCATCACCGACTAAAATAACAGCAAGACCTGGTGTAATGCCTTTTTCATTTAGCTTATCACTCTCTTTTTTGAGTTCAATTTTGATTTGATCTGACAGTGCTTTTCCATCGAGGATCTGCATTCAAACATCCTTTTAGTTCATTTTTGGTACTATACCAAATTACGAATAAAGAGAGGATAAAGCAGTTTTGATGCGGTTTTTGCTTACCTGTAATGTATGTTTATTTTTGCTCTCAACTCCTCTTTGGAGCGAGGACTTTATTACCAAAATGGAATATGCGAAGATGCTTTATTCCAACCCAAGAGGTATTGGCTGTAACAAGTGCCATGGGGAAAAAGGTGAAGGTTCTGTTATCTCTCAATACCCGCACAAAGGCAAGATGGTTGCACTTGAAGCCCCAAATATTACCAATGTGCCAAAAGAGCGTTTTTTTCAAGCGTTAACCTCTCAACACCGCGTTATGCCAACATACTTTTTAACATGGCAAGAGATCGATAGCTTGTATTATTACGTTTCTAGCGAAGTGAAAAAGTAGTTTGTTTAGAAACTTTTTGTAAAATAATCAAAAATGAATGAAGGAATTGTGACAATGCATTACGATAAAAGCATTAAAGCGTATGAAAAAGCACGAAATGTTATTCCTGGTGGTGTTGATTCGCCTGTTCGTGCGTTTAAAAGTGTAGGTGGAACGCCTCTTTTTATCAAAAAAGGTGAAGGTGCTTATCTTATCGATGTAGATGGCAATCGTTATGTTGATTATGTTCAAAGTTGGGGCCCATTGATTTTTGGACATGCCAATAAAACGATCGAAAAAGCAGTGATTAAAGCTGTTAAAAAAGGGCTTAGTTTTGGAGCACCGACAAAGGCTGAAACCAAACTTGCAACTCTTATCTGTTCTATTTTCCCAGACATGGATAAAGTGCGTTTTGTGAGCAGTGGAACAGAGGCGGTCATGAGTGCAATTAGATTAGCACGTGGTTTTACAGGCAAAGATGACATCATCAAATTTGAAGGCTGTTACCATGGCCATAGTGACTCACTTTTAGTGCAAGCAGGAAGTGGTGCAGTCACCTTTGGTAGTCCAAGTTCTCCTGGTGTACCAGCCGATCTAACAAAACATACGCTTTTAGCAAAATACAACGACATTAAAAGTGTCAAAAAATGTTTTGAGAACTCTAAAAATATCGCATGTATCATCATTGAACCAATTGCAGGCAATATGGGGTTTGTTCCAGCCGATCCAAAATTTTTAGAAGAGTTGCGTGCTCTTTGTGATAAACATGGAACACTTTTGATTTTTGATGAAGTTATGAGTGGATTTAGAGCAAGTCTAAAAGGCGCTCAGGGTATCTACCAAACACTTCCTGATTTAGTAACGTTTGGTAAAGTTATCGGTGGTGGTATGCCTGTAGGTGCGTTTGCAGGACGAGCAGAAGTGATGGATAAACTCTCCCCAGATGGTCCCGTTTATCAAGCAGGAACACTTAGTGGTAATCCTGTAGCGATGGCTGCAGGTTTGGCTTCATTAGAGCAAATTGTGGATGAGTCAGATTTATATGTAAGACTTGAAAAGAAAGCAAAAAGATTGGTTGAAGGTTTAAAAGAGGCTGCAAAAGAAGCAGGCATACCGCTTCAAGTAGGCGCCATTGGTTCTATGTTTGGCTTCTTCTTTAATGAGAAACCTGTGAAAAATTTTGATGATGCTCTTAAGTCAGATACAACTCGTTTTGCAGCATTCCATCAGGGTATGCTTCGTGAAGGATTTTACTTCGCGTGTTCACAATTTGAAACAGGTTTTATCTGCGATGCGATGAGTGATGAGATCATTGAAGAGACTATCGAAGCAGCTCAAAAAGTCTTTAAAGAGATTGCATGAGCGAAAAAGAAAAACCAAAATACGGTAAACTCATTGAAGGTGCAGAACAGCTCTCTTTAGGCATTTCCATTGTAGTGGCGATTCTTATTGGTATTGGACTTGGAATGCTGATGAGTGACTGGTTTAATACGCCATGGCTATTATGGGTGGGTGTATCATGGGGTGTTGGTGGAGCTATTTTAAATGTCTATAAGGCATACAAAAAAAATGTTGCATCCCTTGATGAGCTTAAAGACGATGTGAGATATAAAAAATATCAACAACAAAAAGATGATGATGAAGACGACAAGTAAGCTGTTACGTTTTTATCTCTTAGGTGATCTTGTTGTTATTGTGTTCTCATTGGTGCAAGGTGGTCATTGGTTACTCAATACGCAACTGGCTTTTGCCTGTTCATTATTGATTACACTTGCATCATTTCGTTCGTATCATACGTTTGTGAAGCGTCGTGTCGATGCAGGACTCATACCTGATGATAAGTTTGATAAATATTATGAAGACGATAAAGAAGAAAACGATGAGGAAGAGAGTGCTCCTCCAAAAGTCGCTAAAGTAGGTTTTAAACAAAGCTTTCAAAATCTTGCTTTAAGCTATAAAAGTGCACTTTCACTGTATCGTATCCTCTCTTATGGTGTGCTGTTTTTAGCGGTACTTTTTTTAATTCGCCATGAGACATTAGATGCAGTTGCATTTTTTATAGGCTTAAGTGTGGTACCACTCTCAAGCTTTTTATCTGTTGTGTTTGTGAAAAAGGGTTTAAATGAAACGAATGAGTAATGAAGAAGCTTTACGTTTAATTCGTGAGGTAGATTTGAATACACTAGGCGAAATGGCGTTTAAACGAAAGATGGAACTTCATCCTGAAAATCTCACGACATTTGTTGTTGATCGTAACATTAATTATACCAATGTGTGTTGGGTTGATTGCAAATTTTGTGCATTTTATCGCCATCATAAAGAGGATGAAGCGTATGTGCTCTCTTTTGAAGAGATTGGTCAGAAGATTGAAGAGTTAATTGAAATTGGTGGGACACAGATTCTTTTTCAAGGTGGTGTGCATCCAAAGCTTAAAATCGAGTGGTATGAAGAGTTGGTAGAGTGGATTAGTACCAATTATCCAAGTATTACGATTCATGGTTTTTCAGCCATCGAGATTGATTACATCGCTAAAATTTCTAAAATAAGTTACCAAGAAGTACTCCTTCGTCTTCAAAAAAAAGGACTCTATAGCATCCCAGGTGCTGGTGCTGAGATTTTAAGCGATCGTGTTCGTGACATTATCGCGCCTAAAAAACTAGGAACCGATGAGTGGTTAGGTGTACATAGAGCAGCCCATAAAATAGGCATGCGCTCAACGGCTACTATGATGTTTGGAACCTTAGAAACGGATGAAGAAATTATTGAGCATTGGGAAAAAATCAGAGAACTTCAAGATGAAACAGGTGGGTTTCGAGCGTTCATTATGTGGAGTTTTCAAAGTGATCATACAAAGCTCAAAGAAGAGCATCCTGAAATTAAAAAACAATCAGCCAACCGCTATCTTAGACTTTTAGCGGTAAGCCGTTTGTATTTGGATAATTTTAAAAATATTCAAAGCTCTTGGGTCACGCAAGGAAGCTACATCGGCCAACTAGCGCTCATGTTTGGGGCAAACGATCTAGGTAGTACGATGATGGAAGAAAATGTAGTCAAAGCTGCAGGAGCAGCAAATAGAATGAACCAAACAGAGATGATTAAGCTCATCAAAGATATTGGTTCAATACCAGCCAAACGTGACACTTCGTACACGATTTTGGAGAAATTTGCATGAAAAAAGTGTTGTTAACAATAATGATTTTGGTACAAGGAGTATTAGTGGCTCAAGAAGTCAGTCAAATCAATGTAAATGGTGTAGAAATCCCTGTGGTATTTGAGAAAGATACCTCTTTGCCTATTGCTTCAGTACAACTTGTTGTTAAAAATGCTGGAAGTATGGAAGATGGTGCCAATGAAGGTATCGCGAAGTTTTTAGCTGCTATGCTTGGTGAAGGAACCAAAGAGATGGGCTCAACAGCTTTTGCAGAAGAATTGGAATTTCGTGCGATTAGCCTTGGTGCTCATAGTGGCGTTGAGACCCTTGTATTTGAAGCTTCTGCCCTTAAAGAGCAGTTTCCTTACGCTATGGATATGCTCAAAAAATTACTCAAAAGCCCTAACTTTAGCAAAGAAAGTTTTGACAAAATCAAGCTTTTAACCCTTGGAATGCTCTCAAACAAAGAGAGCGATTTTGACTACATCGCAAATCTTAATTTACAAAAACTGATCTTTGAGAATACCCCTTTTGCGCATGCGTATAGTGGCGATGTCAAAAGTATTAAAGCACTGAAACTCAAAGATGTTGAAAATTTTTATAAAGAACGTGTGAATTTGGAGAGTCTTATCATTGTTGCGGGTGGTGACATTGAGTTAGAGGAACTTAAAAAATTAATTGCACCGGTTCTTTCTGAAATTAAACATGGAAAGCGTCGTGAAATTGCCTATTATGACGCGAATAAAAACGCCAAAGAGTTGATTGTCGATAAAGAAAGTGAGCAAGCATATATCTATTTTGGTGCACCATTTTATATGAAAAGCGGTGATCCTGAAGCGTATAAAGCGAAAGTTGCAAGCTTTATTTTAGGTGAGAGTGGTTTTGGAAGCCGTTTGATGGAAGAAATACGTGTCAAACGTGGACTTGCGTATTCAAGTTACAGTAGAAGCAATATTGGTAAATCGAGCAGTAGTTTTACAGGACATCTTCAGACCAAAAACGAGAATTTAGACGAAGCCAAAAAAGTTGTTGCTTCAGAGATCAAACGTTTTGTAGAAGAGGGTGTAAGCGCAGAAGAGCTTGCTCAAGCTAAGCGCTTTTTATTAGGGAGTGAACCTCTTCGTAATGAAACGCTTTCTCAACGACTTTCTCGTGCATTTTTTGAATATTACAGTGGATTTGAGTTAGGTCATTCGAAAAAGCAGTTAGAAAAGATTGAAACATTAAGCTTAGAAGAGTTAAATAGCTTCATAAAGAAACACGATGAGATCACAGCACTTAGCTTTTCGGTAGTCACGAAACGTGCAAAACCTTGATCTTGACCCTATAGATAAAGAACGTTTAAAAAAAATAGGAGCAGGAACGCTTTTAGATTTAGCGCTCCTGTTACCTCATTCTTACGAAAACACAACACTTACGCCTGCACCTCTTTTAGAGCAGATTAACACGGTAGCGGTTAAAGTCCTCTCTTTAAAACAAAGTCCTAAAGTATTTCAAATAGCCTTTTATGTTGAATCCTGGAATACCCATCTTGATGGAGTCATCTTTGCGTTCAAGCCTTATCATAAAGCACAATTTAGAGTAGGAAGTGAACTCTTCGTTCATGGAAAAGTAAGTTACAATGGTGGAAGATTGCAAATTGTTCAGCCAAAAATCATTACAACCATCAATACATTAATTCCAAAATATAAAACACCGCTTCAAAATAAAACGGTGATAAGTTTGATGCAACGCTATCTTACACTTGATGCACTCTTACGTGAAGGACTCAACGAAAAAGAAGCTAAAACACTTTTACGTCTGCATTTTCCTAGTGCTAAAGAGGCCAGTACTATAAGTAGTTTTGGTTACTCAGAATCCATACTAAATGTACTGAAATATGTCGAAATACATAACTATCTCAAAAAGCTTTCTGGAAAAAAAGTAAGCTTTCCTTCATGCGCTACGCTAGATGGTGATGAAAAACCTTTTATAGCTTCGCTTCCTTTTACATTAACGGACGATCAACAAAAAGTCATTGGTGAAATTAAGCGAGATTTTCTAAGTGAAAATGCAGCAAAACGAGTGATTATGGGTGATGTAGGCTGTGGGAAAACGATGGTGATATTGGCTTCTGTGATGATGACATATCCTAGAAAAGCCGTTCTTATGGCTCCAACCACGGTACTTGCCAATCAACTTTATGAAGAAGCTGTAAAGTATTTACCAAAGCATATTAAGACGGTTTTGATTACTCAAGAAGCTGATAGCAAGGAAAATATAGAGAATTTTGATTTTATTATCGGGACACACGCTCTACTGTATAGGGAACTCCCACACTGTGCTTTGGTGATGGTGGATGAACAGCATCGTTTTGGTACAAAACAGCGTTCTTTACTCTCTGCTCTTGTTTCAAAAAAAGCGTGGCATCCACATTATTTGCAGTTCTCCGCCACACCAATTCCAAGAACACTCAGTATGATTCAATCCTCTTTAGTCGATTTTTCGTTTATTAAAATGCTTCCATTTCCTAAAGACATTACCACTAAAGTCATTGTTAAAAAAGATTTTAAAGCCTTAGTTGAACATATCAAAAATGAAATTGCACAAAACCATCAGTGCATTATTGTTTATCCGCTTGTCGAAGAGAGCGAAATGATCAATTATCAATCGATCGATGAAGGACGTGGTTTTTGGGAAAAACATTTTGAAGGTGTTTTTGTTACGTATGGTAAAGATAAAAACAAAGAAGAGATTCTAAAAACGTTTAAAGAAGAGGGTAATTTACTTATCTCTACGACAGTTGTAGAAGTAGGTATCTCTCTTCCAAGACTTTCGACCATTGTGATTGTCGGTGCTGAACGTTTAGGATTAGCTAGTTTGCATCAGCTTCGTGGACGTGTGAGTCGTAATGGCTTAAAAGGTTACTGCTATTTGTACACCAATCTTGCAAAAAGTGAAAGATTGGAAAAATTTAGCCAGACATTGGATGGATTTGAAATCGCAGAATTGGATTTAGAATACCGCCAAGGGGGAGACGTCGTTGGCGGACTCATTCAAAGTGGTAAAAAATTGGTTTGGTTTGAAATGGGGTGTGATGAAGAAATTTTAAAAGAGGCAAAAAAAAGAGTTGAGGAGACGCAAAGCCTCCTCAAAGTTTAGGTTTAATAAAGACCAAATCTTCCATCTGTTTTTTTATACATAACGCGGAATTTATCTTCCATATCATGGAATACAATAAATTGTCTATCTGAAGCTTTTAGTTCATTCATAGCATCTTCAACCTCAATAGGTTTGTAGCTGTTAAGACGCATTGGAACGATCTCATCATCGCTTCCTTCCGCATTTTCAGGTGTTTCTACTGCTTCAAGGCCTTCAATAGGCTTATGCGTATTAATTTTATCATGGTGACGGCGTAAAACTTTTTTTGCACGCTCAATCGCTAGATCAATTGCAGCATAGACATCTTTGTCTTTTTGTTGAATAACAACAGTGTTTTTATGCGCCATGTTAATAGCAAATTCAACGTTAAAGCCTTTTTTGCCATTTTTTTCATCCGCTGAGATCACAGTACGCACAGAGATAATGTCCAAATTGTATTTGCCAAGAGCATCAACTGCACCTTCAATGTAAGCTTTGATAGGCTCGGTCAAATCAAATTGTTTTCCTACGATACTTGTGTTCATCTTGTCTCCTTTTCCTTCCCTTCTTCAAGGGTTTATGAGGTCAGTATAACAAATAAAACCTTAAATGAAAAGGAGGTTTAAAAGCTGAAATTACGGCTTTTGGATGGTACGTCTGTGTAAGCGAATGGGTTCTGTTGAGATATTATTGTCCGTTGTTGTTGAAACTATTGTATCAATAATAACGGTGATGTTAGAATCATCAGTTGCAACAAGATCGCTTAGAATATTACAGTTATTATTAGAAGCTGATGCTAACCCTCTGCCTAAGTAATTGATTGTCACATTAATATCGAACATCGCTGTAGCCCCTGCTTGGGGATATTGTGCGTTGATAGCATTTAAACAGCCATTTGTTGTATTGATGTCATGTCCACTGATAGCAAGGAGAGCGTATTCTGTGCCACTTTGTACCAAAAGCTCCGCCTGCTCACGAAGAAAGAGATCACTGGTTTGCTTCGTTGAAAACGTTGAAAAAGAAAGTGCTAAAGCAGCAATAGTAGCAACTAAGACGATAAAAATAATTGCAGTGATAAGTGAAAAACCTTTACGCATTAGAATATCGCCTTTTCTTTACAAGCACTAAAATCAAAGTTACCGCTTTGATTGTTATCATGGATACAGAGTTTTATACGTACAACATCACCTTCTTGGCGAATGCGAAATGTACTGACATGTTCTGCAAGAACTCTAGCCGTATTAACGACGGCTGCATCTGCGTATGTTTCTCCTTGCCATGGTTGGTAGTTATAACGAAGCGTAAGATTGAAGTCATTTGAATTACCAACTGGAACAAGTGCGTAAGCAGTATGTGAAAGATAATATTGTTCAAATATATCGCCAGATCCAATACCATCTTGGTCAAAATCGGTCAAGTTATCATCATTTGGAATATGTAAGCGTGTATTAACTCCTGCAACCTTAGAAATGCGAACAGTGTAATTACCACCACCTTGCGTATAATAATTATTCACGTTATATAAAGGTTTTGAATTTTTAAAAATGAGAGCTGGTAAATTACCATTTTCATTGTTCATATCAACATCACCGTTTGTTAATGCCAAAATAATATCGCGTGCAAAGTCGAGCCTACTTCCTGGCGTTTCCAATGTTCGTGTAGCTAACTTGGTATTGTTGCTATCCATATCAATGAGACCGCTCCATCCGGGAACAACCGTAATACCATCGTGTTTACCTAAGAAACTTTCATTACTAATACCAATCCATTCAATAATATTGTATCCAGGAACAGCACTAGAAAGTGCAATCCAATTAACACCATTATCATTACTCGCTCTTACACTATCTTTAATGCGGTACTGTAGGCGTTTAGCTATTTGTTCTAATACGATTTCTGTTTGACTCTCAAGGCGATTAATGGCGCGTGTCCGAAGGTAGTTCTCATAAAGTTTAGCAACAATCTCTGCTCCAATACTTGCCACAATGCCAAAAACGACAATGACCATTACGAGTTCTATCATCGTAAAAGCAGGGTGCTTTTTCATAAGTAAGGCCTTGAAGGAAGCAAAGAAGATTCTCCTATATTGCATGAAAAAGTACGCAAGGTAATATTTTGGTTACCTCCTGAAGCTGTGACTGCAATGGTTTTTATATTTGTTCTAACATTTGCATTGTTAGGATTAAATGTAAAATTATTCAATGGAGTATTACTATATGTTGCAGTATCACTGGCATAAGTTATTGTTGGCGTTAATGTTAGTGCAGTAAAAACATAATCAAGTGTTCCCGCTCCTTCTAAAGTGGCAGTAATGGTTGTAGCTTGTCCATTAAAATCATCAATATCATCTAAATCGCCCCCATCAGCACCAATATCACCAATAGCAGAAGTTGTAGCACCTGTAACAGAGCATTTACGCCTATAATCTGCGTTGATATGCCCTATACGTCTATTCGTTGTAGCATTACAGTCAAGTTCTGGATCGCCGTTGGTAGTATATAAAACAAATGAGCGTTGTGCTGTGACATCGTAACTATTATCGTCCCATTCATAGGTGAGAATATCACCTATTTTCGTTTTTGCCGCAAGAATGGCTTCTTGTTGTAAAGCAAAGGCATTATTGGTTTGTACTTGCGTAAGAATGAGAGGCAGGCTCATAACAGCAATTCCCATAATGACGATGGCGAAAATAAGCTCTAACATTGACATGGCTGAACGCATCATTACCACTCCATCTTTCGATTGATTCGTGTAGAAGCATTGACATCAACGGTTCTTCCAAGACTTCCTTGTCCCGCCCAATTGCCTGCGTTGGTAAACTCAACATTAAAGTCATTGGTTGTTGCAAAGGCATTAAAAGGATTGAAAAGAAGCCATGTAGAAGGTCGCATCTGAATACGATCAGTATAAGGAGCATTTGCATTGGTCAAATGACGATTATGATTTTCTAGTCCATTATTGATCCCATTATTTTGGGTAGCTATTGGATTGATAGTGGTTGCATTTGCTGTACCAGCAGAAATCGCTGTAAATGCAGTGACATTACCATCAGCTAATGAATCATGAAGTCTATTTTGATACCAATTAAGGGATAATGGGCTTTGTGATCCTATGATGTTAAAATTAGCTTGTATACAACTCTTACAATATACTTCATAACGAATTGTTGTATCTATTGCGCTAGGACCCCTATAATCCGTTGAATAGACCCGCCCATAATAAAAAGTACTATTTTGGTCATTTGTACGATTAAAATCACTACCTGTTGTATTGTTTTGATCGATTACAGAAGTAATATTAAAATCATTGCGTGCAGTTTTAAATGGCTCATCAGTTTTATTAATATCACGTACAAAATTAAACCACATTGCAAGATTGCTTGCTGTGCCATTGGTAAAATTTCCCTCAGATGAAGTGAAGGTCGCTACTCCCGTTGCGCTGTTCAAAAGATGAGATGTATTGCTATCATCAAAATAACGAATGCGAGTTACTGCATTCGGCAAGCCATTCAGCCAATTGATAGGGTTGTTTAATAGAGAAGCAGTATAGTTAATATCACGTGCAAAACAATTTGCAGTATAGTTTGTAGCCACAGTTAGATTATCATCCAAAACAGCAGTAGGGCTAAAGAGGAGTTGAGCACTCATATTTCCATCATTGGAAATGTATGTAAAATTACCAGCATTAAAATTTTGAATTGATAAGGCATTATTGAACTTATTTGGAAAAAATGAAAATTGTTTTGAACCAGAAAGGAGGCAGCCTATTTGTCCACTTGCATTTGCTGTATTTGTTGAAGAGTTTTCAATACAGTCACTAAATGCTTTTGTGCTATAAAGACTTCTATCGACTTGTGTCCATAAATTGTCGTTAAATGTTATAAGAACATCGCCAATGTTATTGTATTTGTAAGCTGTTGTTTGGCTACGACCATCTATAAAAGTTGATGTATTTGATAAAGGCTGTCTATTTGTTGTTAATGTTGTGCATAATGCAGGAAGAACCAGCTCATCTGTACCATTGTTATCTTGCACATTAGTAATTGTTTTGGTATATCCAGATACATTACTGTCTGATCCAAACAACGTCGCATTCATGTCAAGGGTATATTGTTTTCCGCCAATTAATTTTGGAGCATTTATTCCTATGCTAAATTTTTCAGGTCGGATGGCAAAATTATCACGTGAGCAAATTGGATCATTGTACCCTGTGATACATTCATAACAACGCCAGTCATCATCTCCCCCTTGTTGGCTTGAAACACAGACATTGGTTGTTGGTGTAGCACATTGTGGAAAGTATCTTTGGACTTTATTCATATCATTAAAGCACTGTGGAACGCCGTTTATATTTGCACTTAAATTACTGACAGAACAAGGTTGCCCTTCAATAGCTTGAATACCTGAAAAGTCATAATATTTGATACGAAAGCGACTATTAGTATGCGCTTTATTGTATTGAAGATTAAAGAGTTTTGTCGATTCATTATTAAAAAGAAGTGTTTTGGGATTTGGATTTTTATATTGTTGCAACAAAGGAGCTGCGGTACACGTTGACTGTGTATCTGTAATCGAACTTGAATCTACAAGATCAAGAATAACATTCCCTGTGAAGTTTTTGAGTGTGACTTTATCGCTGGTTAGAAGAGATACAATTTTGACATTAAATGCTTTGCCCGCAATTTGTGACCATAGTGCATTTTTGATGTCTAATCCATCCGTAGGATCACCTGAGGAGACATTTGCACTTTGATTCGTAACGTTAAAAACACCAAGTGGTGGCTGTAAAATTTGTATAGAAGTATTGAAATCTTTACAGACTCCAATGTTAACAGGAGATTCATCCCCTATACGAAGTCCCATATTTGAATTTTCATAAGAGACTTTATAAATGTTCGCAATACTAATATCTCCTGCTGTTAAGAGTTTTGTTTTAAAAGAAACATACACTTTATGAGCAGCATCATTCGTAACATTTGGAGTTAAATCACCGCCATCTGTTGCGGTGGCACCTGTTCCGATATGCCAAACAGATGTATTGGTATCAGAATAAAACGTCGCTATATCGCTATCATTTGCATCCGTTTTATTTAAATATGCACTATCTCCAATATTCTTGATCGCAGTTGAATTACTTTGATATTGTAAGTTAACATCATCATGCTCCATTGTAATTTCAACTTTTTGAGCCGTTTCTAGATTACCATCACTCGCATCTTTTTTCATGTTAGCGATCCATGCTTTAATAGTAATAATATCGCCGACACTAGCACTTGTTAGGGTAACATTGCCATCCGCGTTATAATAAGATTCAACATAACAAACACGAGGTTCATATAGCTCGGTTGTAAATGCAACTAGACTTGGGAAATATGTATCTTGTGTTGATGTTAATGTGATAGTTGCACTTGTTTGTCCATTGCCAATAATTTGCAGATGTGATGTATTGCCATCAACGCCAATGTTATGGTTTTGTATATCAATACCTTGCGTATTGCTATAGCTAGGGTTTGCTGTAAAACCATTGATAGTTGAATAAAATGCATTTGTTGAGTTTATAGCTGTTCCATTAACATAAAGCTGATCGCCGGCAATATTTTTATCACCTTCTCCAACAAAAAGAGAAAGCGTAGATTGAACATTGCCACTTGTGGGGGTTAAGAAACCACTAATAGGGATGTTAACAGTTCGAAATCCATCAGCATTTGCGACTCTTTTGTATCCGTCAAAAACTGAGATATTTTTTAATGTAGAGGAGCTGTCTTCATAAACAACTGCTAATGTCCATGCACCAAAATTTCCCAATCCACTGTTTTCAGTTCCTGTATCTGCTTTAATATTTGCACCCGTAATCCAGCCATTAACGGTAGCACCAGTTTGCCCTATTAAGGCAGGTAATGGTGCAAATGTATCATACGTGTACCCATCACTGCTGTTATTGTAAAGATCAATGATTTCAGGAACACTCGTAACAGTTCCAATATTAGGAATGGTGACGTATATTGGATCTTGTAATGTTGTCGCGACTTGTGAAGAGCTGTTATTATTTAAATAGCCTTGGCTATACAATCCTGCCCATTTAATTTTTGCTGTTGATGGAATGCTAAGGAGTGCTTGTGAGGAATTATTATAGTTTCGGTAAACACCATCAACATCAATATATTGTAGATTTAATTCTGAGTTGCTTGAATTGCCTGTGTAATCATAGCAACCTCCAATAATATTACCCCACCAATCTGTTTGAGGAACACATAAGACAGTGTTTCCTATAACTTGTAGTCCACCTTTAATATTGCGGGTTGTTATAGGATTACGAATAGCAAATTCACGCTCACCAGTATTGATGGTAGGTAAATCATCATTAAGAATGGTTCCTGTAGCGGTTGCAGTTGTAATAGTAGCACCAACAGGATTTGATAATGTAAGTGAAAATGTCTCATCTTGTTCTACTAAAGTATCGCCAATAATTGGTACCGAAATTGTTTTTGTTGTTTCGTTATTAAATGTTAAAGTTCCACTGGTTGAAGTATAATCACTTCCTGCAGTGGCTGTACCATCAGCCGTCGCATAATTGACAGTTGCTGTTGCACTACTCGATAGTGTAACTGTAAAATTCATAGTGGATGTACCACTGTTACCTTCTGTTAGAGAAGCATTTGCAATAGAAACATTAGGTTTATAGGCTACAGATAACGCATAGCTTTTTGTTCCAGAGCCAGAAGAACGATACACTTTGATATTGAAGTCTAAATCAGAAGATGTGAGTGTAACTGTCATGCTGGTTGTTCCGCTAGTAGCACTTGGACATGTATTTAGTCCATAAGAAAAAAGTACATTACTACCTGTGAGAGTAATCGTTACTGTACCTGCAGCAGGAGCTTTAAAATAGTAATTATCATAAGTGCTTGCGTTTGTAACAGTTGTATCGGCTGTATTTGTAAAAGGTGTTCCTGCTACGAGAGGATTTTGGCTATATCCTGCTCCGACAAAACAAGAATCAGCAGCATATGACGAATGAAACATAAGAAGCAAAAGAAATAACAGTACTCTCAAGCTATTTTTCATAACATCACCTCTGCTAAATCTTTAAAAGTCAAAGAAAAAACGCAACTAAATACCTTTTACTCAGACTTCTCTTTATTTAAAAATTGCGAAATACTCTCCATCAATCCAAAATCAGGATATTGATTTGCATCTAAAACAACTTGTGCAACTGTTCCATTATCAACATTAAATACGAGAGGCGCGATAAAGTTAATTGTTGAGGTTTCAATGGGTGTCGCAACAATCATAATATTTAAAATAAGAATATTTGTAGTTTTTTCATTGATATCTAGTAATGCTCTAAAGTACTCAGGAATTTCAAATTCATACGGACGAATCATAAAAGGGTTAATAAGAACAAAGGTTGTTGCATCGGACTTTGATATAAATTTTACGAAGAAATCATCAACTTTTTCAAGTTCTGCTTCTTTAATTGATTCAAATCCAGGGATCGGTGCTTTCACAGAAAAGATCATATTATTCCTTTAAAAAAACAAATATTTTATCTATTGTATCATTTTGTACGTTAAATGAGGCAAGTTGTTTGAAAGAAATGTACTTCAAAGCAAAAAAAATCATTTTTATTTTAAGATAACAAAAAAGAAGATACAATAGGTTTTTTTAACACAAAGGATAGAGTGAATGAAGATAGCAAATGTTCTTATTGTGGCGTCATTAGTGGCTTTTATGAGCGGTTGTGCCTCCAAGGATAAAGAGGTTTTCAATATGCCCGCAACCTATTGGTACGAAGAGATTGCAAAACAGATAAAAAGTCAAGATTTAGAAAAAGCCGATTCGCTTTATACTTCATTAGCCAGTGAGCATATTGAATCACCACTTCTGCCTGATGCTATGATGATGCTTGCCAATGCACATATGCAAGATGAAGAGTATGTACTAGCTAACTTTTATCTTGATGAGTATTTGAAACGTTATGGAAGTAAAGCAAATGCAGATCATGTTCGTTTTATGAAGATTAAAGCAAATTATGAGGCATTTCCAAACCCAAATAGAAATCAGCAACTATTGATTGATACCATCAATCAAACAAAAGATTTTTTAGCACGTTATCCAGATTCAAAATTTAGACCATTAGCTGAGACGATTTTATTGCGATTAGAGCTAGGTGAATATTTCTTAGATTCAAATATCAAAGACTTGTATTCAAGAGTTGATAAACCAGAAGCAGCAAAAGCATATGACGAAAAACTCAAAAAATCTTCGCTCGGTGAAGCAAAAATCGTCGAACCAAAGATCCCTTGGTATCGTTCTTGGTTTGAAAAACAATAAACACTATAACTTTTTATTTACTTCTTTACTATACAATCTAATTATCGCATAAGAGCTTAGCTCTTATGCCCTTACATGTACAATACAAAAAAAGATAAACTAAATGGAGATTGAGCGATGAAACTCAGTGACTATACCGCGTTTCCTGCGGACATACCTATTGTCGTTGAAGACAATTTATTTTTATACCCTTTTATGATTTCTCCTCTATTTTTAACGGATGAAGAAAACATTCGTGCTGCCAATGATGCCTTAGATCATAACTCTTTAGTTATGGTATGTACAGCCAAAGTAGGCAATGAGCATGGGCGCGATTTTAATGCAATTTATCCAGCAGGTGTGATTGGTTCTATTATGCGTAAAGTAGATCTCCCTGATGGCAGAGTCAAAATCCTTTTTCAAGGAATGCAAAAAGGAAGAATTTTAAAAGAACTCTCGACAACACCTCTACGTGCTACAGTTGAACTTATTCAAACACATCATTCTGAGCCGATGAAAGTAGAGGCAACCTTAGCTGTCTTACGTGAGAAAATTGCACAACTTGCATCTTTGGGTGGGCAATTTCCACCAGATTTGATTAAAACGATTGAAGATAACAGCGATATTCATCGTATCACGGACTTAGTAGCAAGTAGCATGAAGCTCAAAAAAGAGCAAGCCTATAAACTATTTATTGAAAGTGATGATGAGACGAGACTTTTACAACTTATTGATTATGTGATTGAAGAGATTGAATCAAGTCGATTAAAAAAAGAGATTAAAACAAAGGTGCATTCACAGATTGAAAAAGTGAATAAAGAGTATTTCCTTAAAGAACAACTTAAACAGATTCAAAAAGAGCTAGGAACGGACAATCAACGAGAAGAAGAGATTGAAGAGTATCGCAAAAAGCTTGAAGCAAAAAAAGAGCATATGGAAGAGGATGCCTATAAAGAGATTAAAAAGCAGATCGATAAACTTTCTCGTATGCATCCAGACTCTGCTGATGCCAATTTAATTCAGAGTTATCTTGACTGGGTTATTGAAATTCCTTTTGGTAAAGCCGCTAAAAAAGACCTTGATGTTTTAGAAGTTAAATCACAATTAGATAAAGATCATTACTCGCTTGAAAAACCAAAAGAGCGTATCGAGGAGTTTTTTGCGGTACGTGAACTTCTTTCTAAACGAGGCATTGCTGATAAATCAGCCAATGGTGCTATTTTATGTTTTGCGGGCCCTCCGGGTGTTGGTAAAACATCTTTGGCCAATTCTATTGCAAAAGCATTGAAACGTAAACTGGTTCGTATTGCCTTGGGTGGACTTGAAGATGTTAATGAGCTAAGAGGACATAGACGCACCTACATTGGCGCGATGCCAGGACGTATTGTTCAAGGTATTATCGAAGCAGGGGAGATGAACCCAGTTGTTGTTTTAGATGAGATCGACAAAGTAGCAAGAAGCTTCAGAGGAGATCCTACAGCGGTTCTTTTAGAAGTTCTGGACCCAGAACAAAACAATAAATTTAGAGATTATTATCTCAATTTCAATATTGACCTGAGCAAAGTCATTTTTATTGCTACAGCAAATGAAGTTGGCTCTATTCCTGCACCACTACGTGATCGTATGGAGTTCATTTTTGTCAACTCATATACACCTCAAGAAAAGTATGAGATTGCAAAGAAATATTTGATTCCTCAAGAGCTTAAAAAGCACGGTTTGAAAAACAGTGAAATCAATATTTCTAAACCTACATTGCAGTTAATTATTGCCAATTATACACGAGAATCAGGTGTAAGAAATTTACGCCGAAGAATTGCAGATATCTTACGAAAAGTAGCGAAGCAGCTTTTAATGGACCCTTCCATTGATAAAGTAACGATTACACATACCAACTTGAAAGATTACTTGCCAAAAACTGTTTTTGAAATTGATGAAGTCGATAAAGAGAACAGCGTGGGAATTGTCAATGGTTTGGCATGGACAAGTGTAGGTGGCGATGTGTTGAAAGTGGAAGCGATTCGTATTCAGGGTAAAGGTGGCATTCAGATCACAGGTTCACTCGGTGATGTTATGAAAGAATCGGCTAAAATTGCTCTTAGTGTTGTTAAAGTTTTAATTGATAACAAAAAAATTCAAGTGCCACTTTCTATTATTCCAACATCGGGACTTGATAAGGAAGAGTGTTCAAAAGCAGTTGAACCAAGTGATGTTTACAGACGTTATGACCTTCATATTCACGTGCCAGAAGGCGCTACACCCAAAGATGGTCCAAGTGCTGGAATTACTATGGCAACAGCCATTGCTTCAATTCTTTGTGATAAAAAAGTTAAAAGTGATGTTGCAATGACAGGTGAACTTACTTTAACGGGTAAAGTTCTGCCAATTGGTGGGCTTAAAGAAAAACTCATAGCTGCCTATAAAGCGAAAATCAAAACAGCATTGATTCCAAAGAAAAACTATGAAAAAGATTTGGATGAAATTCCTGATGAAGTCAAAGAAAAAATGAAAATCATCCCTGTCTCCCGAGTAGAAGAAGTGTTGGAATTTGCGTTAATCAAATAAGTTTTAGGAGGGCTATTCAGCTAGGGTAGTCCTCAAAACAAATGAATGATTGAATTTACGAGTTAGATGGTAAACGAAGTAGATTTAAAAGAAGAAAAGCCCCATATTTGGGGCTTTATGCTATTGTTGTAATTGTTCGAAAGGAACAGCAACAACTTTTTGAGTGTCAATGATGTAAGGGATAACTGCTGTAGCACGTGCGCGTTTGATCGCTAGTTCTACCATCTCTTGATGTCTTTTGCAGTTACCAGTTAAACGACGAGGCATAATTTTGTATCTCTCAGAAAGAGAATGTCTCAAAATTTTTGCATCTTTATAGTCAACGTATTCTACTTTTGCTTCACAGTATTTGCAGTATTTGCGTGCAAATTTTCTTTTCTCTGCCATTTTTTATCCTTTTATTTACTAAAACGGTATTTCATCATCGTTAATATCGATGTCTGGAATTTCATGACCACTATATTCAGGAGTAGATTGTCTTGGATATGCAGCTGGTTTTTGTTGGTTGGCAGCATTATAGCCAACATTTGGTGTGCCCATCATAGGTTCACCATAACTTCCACCCATATCTGCACCACCGCCTTCTTGTCCACCGCGAGTGTCCATCATCTGGAGTGTTTCAACAGTGATAGAGTGCTTTGAGCGCTTTACACCTTGTTGATCTGTCCATTGATCAAGTTTTAAACGACCTTCAACCAACACTTTTTTGCCACGGCTTAGGTATTGATTAGCGATCTCTGCGGTACGTCCAAAAAAGGTGATGTCGATAAAGCATACTTCTTCACCTTGGCTACCATCTTGCTTTTTGAAGCGACGATTGGTCGCAAGTCCCGTGGTACAAACTGCGCCACCATTTGGTAGATAACGAAGTTCACAATCACGTGTCAGGTTACCAAGCATAATTACTCTATTGAACATCATGGCTCCTTAATTAAGCTTCAGTTGTAACAGTTTGCTCTTCTGCAATCTCTTTAGATTCAACAGCAGCAACAGGTGCATCACTTTTTTTAGTGATTTTCTCAACTTGTTTGTTCCAGAATCTAAGTTCTTTTTGATTTTCAAATTTAACAGTCATAAAGCGAATAAACTCTTCAGAAATTCTGATAAGTCTCTCAACTTCAGCAATAGCAGCTGTAGGGGCAGTAAAGTAGAATACTACGTATGTTCCACGTTCAAATTTATCGATTTGATACGCAAGTTTGCGTGTACCCATCTCAAGTGTTGCAGTGATCACTGCACCGTTTTTCTCTAAAATTTCTTTTAGATAAGTTAGTTTTGCTTGTAGTTCTTCTACCGTTAGTGTAGGCTTTACTACAACAAGCAACTCATAATGTCGCATCGTTTCTCCTTCTGGATTTCACCCAAATAGATTAGTATTTGAGTAAGGATTTTTTAGAATAGGCGTGGATTATACTGTAATTCACCTTATGCATTTCTTACTTTGCACAAAGGGCAAAAGCTATAAAGAGCTTTGGAGTTTGATAAGGCTTGAGAGCAGATAGCTTGTTTTTTCAACATTTCCTGCCTTTTTAAGGTGGTATTCCGCATCAATCAGAAGGTTTGAAAGTTTATGATACGTTGCAAGATCTATTTTAATTGATTGTTGCGAGCGTTGTGCCGCAAGTTGTGGAGGAAGTGGGTATCCTAGAATCGCTTTTGCGTCAAATGAACCATGTAATTTAATATAAGAATGAAATAAAAAGAGTTGTGTTACATGTGCTTGAATGGCATTGATAATACGAATTTCTTCAATACCATCTCCATCAATAAGTCGTTCAAATTCTTCTTTAATGTCTTTTTTCTCTAAGAGTTTTGTAATAAACTGATCCATAGAAACAGAACCTAGGCCATATACTAGCGTATTAATGTCATTCACACCAATTTCTTTACCTAAAACTAAAAGCTTTTCACATTCGTTGACACACAATGAAAGATCTTCGGTATGGATCATATAGAGATGCTGTAAAGCATAACGGTCAATGGAAAGTCCAATAGCATTCGCATGATTTTGCAAAAGCTGGATGGCTTCATTAAAATCCGCTTTAAAGAGACGTACAAACACACCGTCATTTTGTTTATCAAAAAGTTTTGTAAAAGGCGTTGCTTTTTTATCTTCCCCAAAATATTGATAAATAAAATAACTTGAGTCGTTTTTAGCACATAATCCAACAAGAATTTCAAGCTCTTTTGTTGGAATAGTTTTGTCTGTTTTAACGATTAAAACATTGCGATCGCCAAATAAAGACGATTGAGAAAGAAAATTTTTGGCAGAAGTGAAATTGTACTCATCAAAATACATCATGACTTTTTCTTCACCTCCAATTTGTAGAAGCGTTAAAAGCTGTTGGGTGAGAACATTGTTTTGATAAGCACATGCTCCATATAAAAGAGTTGATTTTGGTGCTTTACCTGATTTTAAAACACCTTCAAATTCTCTTTTATACATCAAAACTCCTCGTTACTCGCGCATAAATTCGAGCGGTTGCAATGTTGCTTTCAACAATTTTAATTTCAACACGCTGTAATAAGTGAACGTCATTGTCTAGTAAGAAGATACGAGCGCCCTTGAGTTCATCATCGAGCTTTGCAATCGGATTTTGTTCTGTTTCAACAACAATGGCTTTAAAATTGTCACCAACATGTTCTGCCATGAAGCGAGCAAATTTACGATCCATATAATCCCAAGCCACTTTATCACTCTCTCGCTCTAGATTACTTATTTTTTCACACAGTGGACCTATGTCTTTGAGTAAAAAGGTGAGTTTTTTCTCATAATTCGCCATTTTTGCTTTTAAAAGACGGTGCAAAGTTAGATCACTATAACGTCGAATCGGTGAGGTAAAGTGCGTATAGATGTCAAATCCAAGTCCAAAGTGACCTTTGTTCTCAGGCTCATAAATGGCTTTCTTTTGACTTTTAATAATCAGCTTATCGACTTCCTCTCGAAGCCCTAAATCATCAGCTTTAGCTTGAATACCTTGAATCATTTTTGGAAGATCACTACTGAGTTTTGCATTGATACCAATGAGCGCTAAGTCATTTAAAAGTGCTTCCATGCGCTCATATGAAGGGCTTTCATGTGTTCTAAAGATACCAAAGCCTAGCTTTTTAGCTGCTGCTTTATTGGCTAAAAGCATACAATCTTCAATAAGCCCATGAGAAGGCGTTTCCTCTTCTATTGTCGTTGAGACAAGATTTTGGTTTTCATCGACTCTCATACGCACTTCTGCTGAGCGGAATGAAAAGGCATTTTCAAGCCGTATATCTCGTAGTTTTTGTGTAAGTGTATGTAGAGGTAAAAGGTATTCTAAGATCGTTTTATCAGCATTATCGGCATCGTCTGTTTTGCCTGCCAGAAAATGGTCTATTTGTTCATACGTATAGCGTTTGGATGAATGAATGACACTCTCAAAAAGATCTTCTTTAAGAGGTTTGCATGTCAAAGGATCCAGTGTTATTTTAAACGTATATGCAAGTCTATCTACATTTGGTTTTAATGAGCAGATATTTTCACTGAGAGCTCTTGGAAGCATGGGAATCGATTTATGAGGGAAATAGATGGAAAAGCCTCGTTCAATTGCCTCTTTATCGATAGGTCCCATAGGATACACATATTCACTAACATCTGCGATGGCAACATAAAGCGTGTGATTTTGGACATCAAAATAGATAGCATCATCAAAATCTTTGGCATCGACGGGGTCGATTGTACAGAAAGGAAGATGTGTCAAATCTATGCGCTGAGGGTAGTATGACTTTTCTACAAAATCACCATGGCTTTTTGCTTCAGCTTCAGCTTCTTTACTGAAAAACTCTTTTTTATCGAAAAGTGCTAAAGATATTTTCTCATCAACTAAAGGATCACCAATAACACCTAGAACTTCTTCAATGACATTGCTTACATTGTCGATTTTTAAAACACTGCCAAGAGGAAGTTGTTTCAGTGATTTTTGACTGGCTGTAATGTCAAACAAAGATTCATTTTTAACATTACACCCAACCACTTTACCTTTGCTCATTTTTGTATAGACAATGCTCTTTGCAAAAGCACGCTGTGCTATATAGACAACAAAAGCTTTAGCACGTCCTCCTCGTTTGTTTGCCACTCTTTTCGCTACAACTAAATCACCACGCATCCCACCATTTAGGTCTTTTGCTTCGATAATGATATCTTTTGCACGTGTAGGTTCGAGTGAGCTTAAATATCCTGTACCACTAAATGCAACATCTAATTTACCAACGATGTACGAAGGATCAAGTACATAAATATCTTTTTTAGGTTGAAGAACTCTAAGTTGAATGAGGGCTTTAAAATGAGGGAGGAAAGAGGCAGGCACATTCTCTTGTGCTACCCCTTCTTTAAGGCTTAAAAGGAAATTTTTCACTGTCTAAATTGCTCAATTGTTTGTAAAAATGGCTCATGGTTTAGACCGTATTCATCTAAAAGTTTTAATGAACGAGCAATTGAAGCATCATCAAGTTGACCAAAAATATTGATGCTGTTTTTTACCACATTAAGTGCGGCAGAAAATGCTTTAATGTGCTCTGCTGCTTCAAAAGGATCGTTTGAAAATTTGATAGATTCAACCAATTCACTTTCTAAATTCCATTGTTCAAAGATTTTGGCGGTAATTTCTTCATTGGAAAAACCTACATACTCTTTTTCAAGTGCTGAGAGTTCATGTGGTGCTTTAATGGACGCAAGTGCTGTTTGAAAAGCTTCATTTTTTTGTTGTTCGATGAGTTCGTGTGCAATGATGATTTTACCAACTTCCATCATAAAAGCCGCAGGTTGAAGTACGTCAAGCATTGCTTTGTTCACTTTTGAATACCATTTGAACATAAAGGTGCTTTGAAGCGTGCTGATATCTAAAAAAGTTGTATTAGAAATACGATAAGGAGTAAGATCAATTTTAATATTTTGTTTAATAGCACTAGAAAGAGCAAAACCACGTACTGTTGCCATTCCAAATAAAGACACAGCATGCGAAATGTTTTTAATTTCTCTACTGAAGCCATAGAGTGGGGAATTGGAAGATTTTAAGATATTGGCAGTGAGCATCGGATCGCTCTCGACTACCTTGACAAGATCAGCTAAAGAGCTGTTTTTATCGACGCAAATACGTTGTATTTTGAGTACCGTATCATCAAGGGGCGGAAGCGCTTTGATTTTTTTTAAAATATTTTCGTCCATAACTGATTCCTAGTGATTTTGTTTATACCCAAATTCTATCTCGTGTTGGTTTATAGTTTGCTTTGTTGGTTCATATGTAAAGTTTTTAAGTAACTATTCTGTAAAATACCGACATTTAATATTACACGTAAGGATTGACAAATGGCAATAACCGTCTTTTATGACAAAGATTGTGATTTAAGCATTATTCGCTCTAAAAAAGTAGCGATGATTGGTTTTGGTTCTCAAGGACATGCACATGCAGAAAATCTTCGCGATAGCGGTGTTGAAGTCGTTGTAGGTCTTAGAAAAGATGGTAGTTCATGGGCGAAAGCAGAAGCAAAAGGTTTTAAAGTTATGACTGTTGCAGAAGCAACCAAATATGCTGATGTTATCATGATTTTGTTACCAGATGAGATGCAAGCAGATGTATTTGCAGCTGAAATTAAGCCAAACTTGACAGCTGGTAAAGCGATCGCTTTCGGTCATGGTTTTAACATTCATTACGGTCAAATTGTTACTCCAAAAGGTGTAGATTGTATTATGATCGCTCCAAAAGCACCAGGTCATACCGTAAGAAGTGAATTCGTAAACGGTGGTGGTATTCCAGATCTTATCGCAATCGATCAAGACGCAACAGGCAAAGCAAAAGCGTTAGCACTAAGCTATGCTTCTGCAATCGGTGGTGGTAGAACTGGTATCATTGAAACAACATTTAAAGATGAGACAGAGACAGATCTTTTTGGCGAGCAAGCAGTTCTTTGTGGTGGTGCAACTGCGCTTATTGAAGCTGGTTTCCAAACACTTGTTGAAGCTGGATATGAGCCAGAAATGGCATACTTTGAGTGTTTACATGAGCTTAAACTTATCGTTGATCTTATGTACCAAGGTGGTATTGCTGATATGCGTTACTCTATCTCAAATACAGCTGAGTACGGTGATTATGTAAGCGGCAAACGTGTTATAAACGAAGAATCTAAAAAAGCAATGAAAGAGATTTTAGCTGAGATTCAAGATGGCCGTTTTGCAAAAGATTTTATCCTTGAGAGAAAAGCAGGATATACTCGTATGAATGCAGAGCGTGCAAAAACTGAGAGAAGTCTCCTCAATCAAACAGGTGAGAAATTAAGAGCTATGATGCCTTGGATCACATCTAAAAAAATCATCAACAAAGACAAAAACTAATCAATAATTATTGCCCGTAAAAGTGGGTAAACAATTGAATGGCAAGTTTAGTAATACTTTCTTGCCATTCTCTTAAGTACATTTCATTACATTTGATATAACTATTTTAAAGAGGTTACATGGGCATTGTTATCACCGTAACGTCTGGTAAGGGTGGTGTTGGTAAATCAACGACTACAGCAAACCTTGCCGTAGGACTTGCAAATTTAGGCAAAAAAGTTGTTGCGATTGACTTTGACATAGGTCTTAGAAATCTTGACATGATTTTAGGACTGGAAAATCGCATTGTATATGATGTTGTTGATGTTATGGAAGGTCGTTGTAATCTTGCTCAAGCGTTGATTAACGATAAAAAGTCTAAAACACTCTATTTTTTACCTGCGAGTCAGACCAAAGATAAAGATATTTTGAACAAAGATAAGGTCAAAGCTTTGATTGAAAACCTCAAAGAGAGTTTTGACATTGTATTGCTTGATTCTCCTGCCGGAATTGAAAGTGGTTTTGAACACTCAATTTTCCTAGCAGACCGTGCGTTGATCGTTTCTACACCTGACGTAAGTTCTGTTCGTGATGCTGATCGTGTTATCGGTATTATTGACGCGAAGAGTGAAAAAGCGAAAAATGGACAAGAAGTTGAAAAACACATTATTATTAACCGTATTAAGCCAGAGATGGTGGAAGCTGGGAATATGCTGAGTGTTGAAGATGTATTGAGTATTCTTGCGTTACCACTTATTGGTATTGTTCCAGATGATGAAGATATTATTACATCAACAAACACTGGATCACCTATTGTCAATAAAGAGAAATCGCTCTCAGCGGAAGCGTATCGTAATATTGCGCGTCGTATTTTAGGCGAAGAGGTAGAATTTTTAGATATTAGAGCCAAGAAAGGACTTATCGCAACTCTGAAAGGAATTTTTAAATGAGTTTCTTTGACAATCTTTTTGGACGCAATAAACCAACAGCTGATGTAGCAAAAAATCGTTTAAAAATTATGCTTGCGCATGAGAGAGCAAGTTGTAAATTACCATATATGGACGATCTTCGCAATGATTTAATTGCGGTAATTCGTAAATATACAAAAGTAGAAGATGTTAAAATAACCTCTCAAACCAATCAAAATCTTGAGTTATTAGAAGTAGAAGTCATCCTTGGAAAGTAAACTGCATTCATGGTAAAAAAGATTAAAGAAAAACATTCCCCGAAAGAGTCCCCTTCGTTCCATGAGATAAGATCAGCGCAACTGAAAAAGTATAGCCTGATCTTAATGCTCATTCTAACTTTAAGCATGATCGCCTTTGGTGTTTATTTGTATATGACCACTTCATATCAACAATATCAAATAGTGCAAAAGAATCAAACATCCTCTAGTGATGAACTCATGCGTAAAATGAAACAGATGTTGGATGAGGAAAAAGCACGACAAGTGACTTTACCGCCTGCTCCTACACCTGAAACAAATATGTCAACAGTGATTGAGAACAATCAAAGTGTTGACAAAGCTCTTGAGCATAATGAGACACAAGCAACAACACCAGCCGTTTCTCAAGCACATGAAGAAGAGAATAAAGCGCATGAACTCTCTGAGGTCAGTGACTATCAGCGTAGCATAAAGGAGAGTGGAAAACCTCATAAGCCTCATGAAGTTGTTCGTAAGAAATATCCTGAGGGTACAACACCAAAACTTGCTATCATTATTGATGATGTCTCTTTCCCTTGGCAAACACGCATGATAAAAGATATACCGTATAAAGTAACGCCTTCTTTTTTCCCTCCTACAAAAGGACATCCTGAAACAGTGCGTTTGTCACATGAGTTCGAATTTGCGATGATCCACTTACCGATGGAATCAAAAAACTACTCTTCACCAGAGCCTGATACATTGAATATCGTAGATTCAAGTGAAGTGATTGAGCGAAGAATCAAACGTATTAAAGAGTGGTTCCCTGAACTTGTCTATTATAACAATCATACAGGTGGCTCTTTTACAGCCGATTATAATGCGATGGATCGTTTGGTAAAAATCATGAAAGAGCATGGTCTTGTTTTTGTTGACAGTCGTACCGTTGGAAATTCTAAAGCGCCTGAAATTACAAAAAAATACGATATGTTCCTTTACTCAAGAGACGTATTTTTAGACAATTCGTTAGATAAAAACTTAATCCGCATACAACTTAAAGAAGCGGTTATGAAAGCGAAAAAACACGGTTATGCGATCGCTATTGGGCATCCACATAAAAATACACTCGAAGTTCTCCGCGATTCAAGGGATCTTTTAGAGGGTATTGATCTGGTTTATCTCAAAGATTTATGATGATTCAAACGATAGACTTTCACGTTCCTGAATTGGAAATGATGAAAGTCTATCCAAAAACACTCTACTATTTGGGCAAAATAGAGCTACTAAAACGTCCAAAAATCTCTATCGTTGGAACACGTCATCCCATCAATTACACTAAAATTTATACACAAGAACTTGCACGAAAGCTTTCTTTAGCAGGGGTTTGCATTGTCAGTGGTGGTGCACAGGGTGTTGATGCCTTAGCCCATCAAGCAGCCGGTGTTTCCAATACCATTATGGTAGCAGGAACAGGACTTGATGTTCGCTATCCAGCAATTCATCAAAAATTGATTGCTGAAATTGAAAAAGAGGGATTGGTTTTGAGCCAATTTGAAGCGGGACAACCTTCTTTGAAGTGGAATTTCCCACTGCGCAATGAACTCATTGTCGCTCTAGGCGATGTACTCATTGTTACGCAAGCAGATTTAAAAAGTGGAACGATGCATAGCATTGAATTTGCACTTAAAATGCAAAAGCCCATCTATGTTTTACCTCACCATTTGGGTGAAAGTGAGGGAACAAATTGGCTCTTATCTCAGGGACTTGCAACGCCTATTTATGACATTGAAGCATTTGTGGTACAATTTGGTTCTGCAGATTTAATCGACGAAACAGATGATTTTTTGGTCTATTGTGACACGCATCCATTCTATCATGATGCTGTAGCAAAATTTGCAGAAAAAGTATTTGAATACGAATGTTTAGGTAAAATAAAAGTTGAAAATGGACGCATAAAGCGTACGTAAAGGACACGTATGGGGCTTGAGTGGATTGTAGCATTCTTAGTGTTAGGATTAGTCGTTGGTTTTATGGCAGGGTTGCTTGGTATTGGAGGGGGAGGCATTATGGTGCCCGTGCTTACATCCATTTTCTTAGCACAAGGTGTTCCTGTTGAACAGGTAGTTCATATGGCACTTGGTACCTCTATGGCATCTATCGTTTTTACCTCATTTGCAAGTATGCGAGCACACCATAAAAAGGGTGCTGTGATGTGGAATGTGGTGAAGGTCATGGCAGGTGGTGTTATTATCGGAACGTTTGCTGCAACATTTTTAGCAACGTATATGAAATCCGTACATCTGGCAATTTTCTTTGCTATTTTTATGGCTTATGTTTCTATTCAAATGGCCATTGATAAAAAACCAAAACCAAGTCGCGAACTCTCCACGCCTGTTTCTTTATTTAGTGTAGGTTCACTCATTGGTATTGTCTCAGCACTTGTATCTATTGGTGGAGGGTCTTTGACGGTGCCTTATCTTGTATGGCAAAATGTTGATCTTAAACGTGCTATCGCTACTTCTGCAGCTATTGGATTTCCACTTTCCATTGCAGGTACTGTTGGTTATATTGTCAATGGTATGATGCATGCAGAAGGAGGTGCAGAGATGATGTTAGGTTTTGTGTATCTGCCTGGTGTTTTACTGATCTCTCTTGTGAGTTATTTTACGGCACCACTGGGTGCAAAGATGGCACATACCCTTCCAGTTGGCAAACTTAAGAAGATTTTTGCTTTACTATTGATGATACTTAGTATTAAGATGTTGACATCTGTCATTTGAAATGATGTGTATAAAAGAGGATCTGTGATGCATAGAGGTTTTTTTATGGCGCTTTTATTGCCTTCTCTGCTTGTATGTGCAAGTAACCTTTTTGAGGAAAGTCACGTTGCAGCAGTTCCAAACGGTTGTATGGAACGCATTGAAATCAAAAATAGTTATACGCCTATTGATTTGTTCAAATCCAGTGCCGTCTGTATTGAAGAACAAAAATACCCACAAGCGGTTGAACTCTATCTTGTTGCCACGGCATATGGCTATTTTGATACAGAGCGTGTGGTTGATAAAAGTACAAGAAACGTTCTAGATACACTAAAAACAGAGATCTTTGGTCCCATTAATGCGAATAAACGCAACCAGTTTGCAGAAGCGTTACGTGCAAGATTGGACGATATGAAATCAAGCTGTTCGTTTCTTGCAAAATTAGGAAGCCCAACGTATTATCCCGAGTATATGGTCCAAACAGGCGTGACACGCGGTGATGGACTTATCTTAAACTACAATGCAAAAGCATTATGGGAAGATACGCGCCTTAATTATCTGCGCTGTCCTTAAAGATAACGCTTTGCCAGACCTCCGAGTGAGGTCTCTTTGTATTTGGTATTCATATCTTTACCTGTCTCTACCATCGTTTGAATAATCTCATCAAAACTGACTTTATGCGCTCCATCCGTGTATGAGGTGTATTCTGCTGCATCAATAGCACGAATGGCAGCCACAGCATTGCGTTCGATACACGGCACTTGCACGTACCCTGCGATTGGGTCACATGTCATGCCTAAGTGATGCTCTAGTCCCATTTCTGCCGCATAGTCAATCTGCTGTAAATTGCCTCCAAAAAGATACGATGCCATGCCTGCCGCCATAGAACAGGCAACGCCCACTTCACCTTGACAGCCCACTTCTGCGCCCGAAATAGAACCATTGAATTTTACGATATTGCCTAAAAGTCCCGCAACGGCAAGAGCACGTAAACAATCGGTTTGATCTAAGTTATAAAGTTCTTTGAGGTAACGAAGCACCGCAGGTACAACTCCACATGCCCCACAGGTGGGTGCTGTAACAACGACATTGCCCGAAGCATTTTCTTCGCTGGTTGCAAGGGCATAAGCGAAGATCATGCCGTGCGCACGTTTTTCTTCCTTACGTGCTTTGGCAAAAAACATGGGTGCTTTTCTAGGGTATTGAAGGATACCTGGTAGTACGCCAGTTTGTTTCAGTCCTCGATCAATTGCTGCTTGCATGGTTGTCCAAACCTCTTCAAGGTAATTCCATATCTCTTTACCTTCGTATTCCTCAACGTATTGCCATAACTCTTTATGTTCCTTCTGACACCATTGGATGATGTCATTCATTGTCGTAAGAGGGTAAATAGACGGCTCAGCAAGAGGGTTTTCATTTGCTTCTTTGAGTGCGCTACCACCTACACTATAAACTTCCCATGAGCCTAGAAGCTCTTGGGTATCATTAAATGCTTCAAAAAGCATACCATTGGAGTGAAAAGGTTTTGTAATGTCAGGTCGGAAAACAATGTCAACTCCAGAAGAGGCTAGAGCTTGGCGTAGTGCTTCATCGGTTAAGTGTCCTCGTCCTGTCGCAGCAAGAGATCCAAAAAGTGTCACTCGGTATAAAGATGCGTTAGGAAAGCGTTTTTTAAAAAGTGTTCCTGCGTTATAAGGCCCCATTGTATGGCTTGAAGAAGGACCATGTCCAATGCAGTAAAATGATCTGAGTGATTGCATAATACACCTTTGTAGTTGACGAAAAATTGGCGGATTATAACATACAAATCTATTTTTTCTGGGAGACGCAAAGAGCGCTTTAAATCAATTTGATGTAAAATTAAGGATACATTATACAATGAAGAGTTTTATGTGAAAAAAATAGCAAGTATTGATATTGGGCTCAAACGAATCGGTGTTGCACTCTGTTTGAGCTTAGATATTGTGACACCGCAAGAAGCAATCCTTCGTAAAAATCGTGATCAAGCAGCGCGCGATGTGGATGCGTTTTTAAATGAGTGGAATATCGAGCTTTTAGTCGTGGGGCTTCCTAAAGGGGGCAGCAGTAGTGAAGAGATGGAGCGACGCATTAAACATTTTGTATCCCTCTTAGCGTTTAGCGGAGAAGTTGTGTATCAGGACGAATATGGCTCAAGTAATGAGGCTAAAGAGATGATGCAAGGTGTGATTCGCCAAAAAAGAGATGGCAGGATTGATTCTATGGCAGCAAAGGTCATATTGGAGCGTTATTTGGATTCGAGAAAGGTACAGCATGGTTGAGCTCATGGTCGCCGATATCATCGGTACAGTCGCTTTTGCACTCAGTGGTTTTTATGTTGCCGTAAAAGAGAAACTTGATTTATTGGGCGTATTTATTGCTTCGTTTTTAACTGCGCTTGGTGGTGGATTGGTGCGTGATATGCTTGCAGATCGGCCTCCTTACACATTCACGAACCTAATGCCTACTTTTTTGGTTTTGGGCGTTATTGTTTTTAGTATAATGTTTAAATTACACCAAAAAGATGAGATAGAAAAGACATTTTATTTTATCGTGAGTGATACACTGGGGCTAGTCTCTTTTTCAATTACAGGTGCGCTTATTGGGTTACAAGCTGGATTTAATTTTTTTGGAGTGATTTTGCTTGCGCTAATTACTGCAGTTGGCGGTGGTGTAGTACGCGATATTTTACTTAATCGTGTTCCCCTTTTGTTAACCAGTGAGTTTTATGGAACGGTTGCACTGTTGGTAGGAGCGATTTTATTTGTATTCGCACAGTTTGATATAAGTGGTTATATGCCTTTGATGTTCGTTTTTACATTTGGGGTGGCCCTTAGATTATTGGCATATTACAAACAGTGGAATTTACCTAAAATTGGGTAGCAATCCGCTATAATTTCGTTTTTTTATAGGAGTACGTTATGGATTTTGAAACAATGGATAAAGAATATGTGTTGCAGACTTATGCGAGAAACTATGTCAATTTTAAACACGGTATCAACGCAACACTTTTTGATGATAAAGGAAGAGATTATATCGACTTTACGAGTGGTATCGGTGTTGTAAGTGTTGGACATGGCAATCAAAGGCTTGCTGATGCGATTAGTGATCAAGCACGTCATATTATTCACACATCAAATCTTTATATGATTGAGCCACAAGCAAGACTTGCTAAAAAAATCAATGAACTTACAGGTTTTGATGTTGGTGTCTTTTTTGGAAATTCAGGAGCCGAAGCCAATGAAGGAGCCATCAAACTTGCTCGAAAGTATGGCGAGAAAAAATTTGCCAATAAAAAATATAAAGTTTTAACTCTTGAACACTCATTTCATGGAAGAACCATCACAACGGTCAAAGCAACAGGACAAGCAAGTTTTCATAAAAGTGCTTTTGCTCCATATCCAGAAGGGTTTTCCTATACAAAAGAGATTGCGGATCTTTATAATACCATCGATGATGAAACCGTTGCTGTAATGATAGAACTTGTGCAAGGCGAGGGTGGGGTTAAGGCATTCCCAAAAAAAGACATTCAAGACTTGGCAAAATTTCTGAAAGAAAAAGAGATTTTACTCATTATTGATGAAGTCCAAAGTGGTGTGTTCAGAAGTGGTGAATTTTTAGCAACATCACTTTATGAAATTGAACCAGATATCATTACGCTCGCAAAAGGCTTGGCGGGTGGTGTGCCTATCGGTGCTGTCGTAACAAAACACAAAGATATTTTTGAAGCAGGTGATCATGGCAGTACGTTTGGTGGTAATTTCCTCTCTACCCGTGCAGGACTTGAAGCACTCGCTATATTGGATGAGTACAAACAAAGCGGAATGCTTGATGAAGCATTGATCTATTTTGAGGGCAAACTCAAAACATTGTGCAAAACATACCCAACGTTGTTTGTGAGCGTTGAAGGTCTTGGATTGATGCGTGGTATGAGATGTGTAAGTGGTGAGATTTTAGCGAGCCTTATTAAGAAAGCCTTTGAACACGGTGTATTAGTTTTAAAAGCGGGACAAAATACACTACGCTTCTTGCCACCACTGACCATTTCTAAAGAAGAGATGGATGAGGGCTTTAAACGTTTAGAGAGTGCATGTAAAGCACTTTTGTAAAAGAGATACGTGAAATTTAGCGCCTATATGCATGAGTGGCTCTATGGCAATGAGGGCTACTACACCAAAGAACGTACCATCGGAAAAGAGGGTGATTTTTACACTGCTGTAAGTACGAGTATGTTTTTTGGTGGCGCTATTGCCAAACGGTTACTCTCAACGATTGAGAGTGGATTTTTAAGCTCTTCATGCCACGTGGTTGAGATTGGTGCACATAAAGGCTATCTTCTTGCAGATATGATTCAGTTTATTTATACTCTCAAACCTGTATTGTTATCCTCCCTAAAATTTGTTATTGTTGAGCCTTTTGAGGCGAATCAACTTATGCAAAAAGCCTATTTTGAAGAAGCATTTGGTACTGCTATAACTCTCAAACATGTCAAAAATTTAGATGAACTGAGATGTGAAGAAGCATTTTTTGTTGCCAATGAAATTTTCGACGCGTTTTCTTGCGAGCTTATCAAAGAAGATCAAATGCTTTTTGTCGACAAAGAAAGTCTTTTTTTTGACACGATGGATGAAAAAATGAAAGCAAAAGCAGATGAATATGGCATCAAAAAAGGCGAACTTTGTTTAGAATATGAGTCTTTTGCTGAAGCGATGCATCACTGTTGCAATCGCTTTGAATTTGTAACATTTGATTATGGTGACAAAGAAGAAAGAGGTGATTTTTCGCTGCGTGTATATGCCAACCATAAGGTCTATCCTTTCTTCACATTGACCTCTTTGGTTGAAGAAAAACTTCGCGAAAAAAATGATTTTAATGCTTTTTTTGCCAAATCAGATATTACCTATGATGTTAATTTTAGTCATCTTTTTCATGCCTTTGAAAAAAATGGCATAAAAGTTCATGTGTACAGCACCCAAATGAAAGCGTTGGTTGAGTTTGGATTAACGGAACTTTTAGAACTTTTCGCAAAAAATGTTTCTCAAAAACAGTATGAAGCTGAAATGAATAAAATTAAAATATTGATCGATCCTTCTTTTATGGGAGAACGATTTAAAATGGCATGTTTTCGTAAGGGAGAAGTATCATGAAATTAATTATAAATGGTGAAGCCAAAGAAAGTAATGCGCGAACAATTCAAGAATTGATCGATGAATTAGAGATTGAGAGCAAAGTCATGGCATCAGCGGTTAATATGAATGTCATCAAAAAAGAGCAGTGGAAAAATCATCAACTCTTGGAAAATGACAAAGTAGAATTTTTACAGTTTGTAGGTGGAGGCGCTTAATCAGTGCCAAAGTTGGCGAGTCTCTTTTTTGCCTTCAATGACAGCTACAGCAATCGCAAAACCTTTATCGTGGGTGATGGAGAGTGATACATCAGTGATGTTGTAATCTTCAATGAGATGGCGTGAAAGCGTAAAAGAAGGTGCATTTTTTGCATCTTTATAAATCTTTATATCCATAAATCCACATTTTTCACTGATACCAATACCTAAAGCTTTTGAAATAGCTTCTTTTGCGGCATAGAAACCAGCAGCAGTAGTATCACTTTTTGCAAGAATGATTTCTTCAGGAGATAAAAATTTTAAAAGCGCCTTGTCTCCAAAGCGCTTTTTGAGTTTTGTGATACGTTCTATCTCAATGAGGTCTATACCGATCATTGAACCACGAAGTCTGTAAAGTAGATGTTTTTGACTTGTCCATCAGAGAGGTTTTCGTTGATTTTATCTAGGACTTCATCTTTGAGTTTATCTTTACCTTTAAGTGTGCTAATTTCTTCAAAGGTTTTAGATGAGAATGTACGAATGATAATGTCACGAATCAAAGACTTTTTATGATCCATTTCTGGTTGTAATTTTGGATCACTCAGTTCTAAGTCTATAGAGACTTTTAAAAAGCGGTTACCACTTTCGCTGAGTAAGTTCACAACAAATTGTGCCATAGGATACATTGGACCAATAGCTAAATGATCTGTTGATTTTTTGCTACTTTTTTTCTTCTCCGTTTTGACATCTTGTTGTGTAGTTTGTGTTGGCGCTGCCTCATCATGGCTTCCTAAAAGTAAAAAAGCTGCTGCTCCTCCACCTATTAGAAGTACTACTAACAATACGACGACAATAATAAGTACCATATTGCTCTTTGGTTTTTTATCAACGGCACCATCAGCATCTTCAGGTTTTTTACCAGCCATTCTCTATCCTTTTACATGTAAATATACGTTTCATCATATATCGTTTATTTTTATTAAAAATTTACATCCATTCGATTAATTTTGACACTTCATCGATATTATAGCACTTGATACCATCGATTTTTTCCAGTGGAAGCGATGGAACGACTGCCTTTTCAAACTGTTGTGACTTAGCTTCTTTGAGTCTTAGGTCAAGGTTAAAAATGTCACGCACATCCCCAATCAGTGAAACTTCACCAATAAAAATTGTATCTTTACTGATTGGGCGGTTACGGTATGAACTAATAATGGCTGCAATAATTGCAAGATCAGCGGATGTTTCATTAATTTTAATACCGCCGGCAATGTTGATGTAAACATCATACTGGTTAAATGGTAAATCCAGTTTGCGCTCTAAAAGCGCTAAAAGCATTGTCAGACGGTTGAGTTCATAGCCTGTAGCGCTGCGTTTAGGGTTTGGATATCCGCTGTCGCTGACTAGTGCTTGTACTTCCAAAACAATAGGGCGGCTTCCTTCCATCATAACGGTAATCGCAGAGCCTGCTTGAGCTTTTCCTCTTGTAAAAAACTTTTTGGAGACATCTTTAGCACTTATAAGACCTACTTTAGTCATCTCAAAAATTCCCACTTCACTGGTTGTCCCAAAACGGTTTTTAAAACCACGAAGAAGACGTAACTCACGTGAGGAGTCACCTTCAAAGTAGAGCACGGTATCGACCATGTGCTCTAAAACGCGAGGTCCTGCGATAGAACCTTCTTTAGTAATATGCCCGATAATAAACGTTGCAATATTTTTCTCTTTCCCAAAACGCATTAACTCAAAAGTGATTTCACGTACTTGTGAGACACTTCCTGGTGCTGAGGCAATTTTTTCACTGTAAATTGTTTGAATAGAGTCGATAATAAGCACTTCAAATGCATGTTTTTCTAGCTCTTTAAATATCGTATCGAGTCTGATTTCAGAGAGAAGATAAAGATTTGGATAATTGCTGTCTACACGGTTAGCGCGCAGTTTGATCTGACTTGAGGATTCTTCACCACTGACATAAAGAACTTTTTTACCCTCACGAGCGAGGTTTCCTGCTATTTTAAGAAGTAAGGTTGATTTACCCACACCTGGGCTTCCACCGATGAGGGTAAGGCTTCCTTGAACAATACCTCCTCCAAGAACCAAATCAAGTTCCTGATCTCCTGAGCTGTAACGCTCAATTTGCTCAAAACTCACTTCAGTAATAGGAATAGCGTTACTTTGGGTATTGACTATTGGTTTAGAATTGATCTCTTTGAGTACTTCTATCTGTTTATCACTCAGTTCAATGTACTCATCCCATGCCCCACAATTAGGGCATTTACCAAGCCATTTAGCACTTTGATGCCCACAAGCTTGGCATTCGAAAAGAATCTGTTTTTTAGCCATTGTTTGTAGTAAAAATAGAATCTAAAATCGTATCGATGTAATCATCTGCATTAAATGGGATAAGGTCGTCTCTGCCTTCTCCTACACCCACATAGATGATAGGAAGCTCTAGTGCTTTAGCAATACCAAAAAGTGAACCACCTTTGGCTGTACCATCAAGTTTGGTGATGATAATCGCATCAATACTTATCATCTCATGAAACGCTTTAGCTTGATTGATCGCTGATGTTCCTTGTGTCCCATCTAGAATGAGAATTTTACGATGTGGTGCGCCAGTCAGTGCCTTATCGCAGATACGAACGATTTTTTTAAGCTCATTGGCAAG
>Ga0074197_1000508_pt1 | contig 46825 bp, 49 predicted proteins | sample EPASupsiteSAE305_FD_64526 | JGI IMG/M metagenome (GOLD analysis project Ga0074197, IMG submission 64526) | Bioremediated contaminated groundwater microbial communities from EPA Superfund site, New Mexico - SAE3-05 reassembly with SPADES | ecosystem: Environmental > Aquatic > Deep subsurface >...
ACTGCAGAAAACAACGTCGGAGAAAAGATTAATTCTGTTATTCCGGTTACATTATTTATGACCAAGAAGGGAACCTCGGAAACAAAAGAATATAGTAAAGAAACAATTGATGGAATTGCAACATTCGCCATTGCCGGAAACGATTTAAATATTGGGACTACTTATCAACTTATAGCCAAATCCAATGGTTTGGAAAGTAATACAATTGAACTTTCTACTCCCATGAATAGTACAGTGGTAGGAGGTTTAAGGCCTGGAGGAGGTCAGCCTGGAACAGGTCCAGGATTGAATCTTTTTATCGCTTTTCTATTCAGTATGGGCGGTGTCTATGTATTCAAGTTTCGACTAGGCTAAAGGTTTATTAATAGCTTCTTCGACTCTCTTCTTTAATCCTTCATAGAAACTTTCTCCTTGAGTAAGTTCTATTAGTTTGCCGTCAATTATAAATGATGGGGTACCGGTGATTTGATATTGTTCTTTAGCAAAAAGCCTCTGAGCTTCGACTTTGTTTAAGTATTTTCCATTATCTACGCACTCTGAAAATTTTTCTTTATCTAAACCTATCGTTGTTCCTAATTCGATAATTTTATTTACATTAGTGGCGAGTCGGAGATCATTTTGTGCCTCAAAAGCTGCTTGGTGAAATTCCCAAAATTTGCCTTGCTCTCCGGCACATTCATTAGCTACGTGAACGTATATTGAGCCCATAAAAGAGTAATGATGAAATTCAAGAGCTAATTTATCTTTAAAATCTTCAATAAGTTGATCGAGAATTGGTTGAGCATCACTACAATGAGGACAAAATAAATCCGAATATTCTTCCATAACGACAACAGGATTTGAAGCTCCTTTTCTATAAAAAGTGCCTTGTTCTGCTTCAGTTGTAAGGTGAGGAGTGTCGTTAACTTCTGTCCCATTGTCACTACTGACATCTTTTCCACAACCGGCTAGGAAAATCATTAAACAGACTACTAACAGATATTTGACAGCTCGTTTCATAAAAAATTACATTAATTCCTCAATCTTAGCTTTGATTTTCTCTTTTGGTGTTACTCCTACCATCTCAGCTACGACTTTACCGCCTTTAAAAAATTTAATATTTGGGATACTCATGATTTGATATTCTTCTACGACAGTCTCATTATCTTCAGTGCTTAGTTTTCCTATTTTTACTTTTCCTTCATATTCTAAAGCTAATTCTTCAATCGTTGGTGCTAGCATTCGACATGGACCACACCAGCTTGCCCAGAAGTCCACTAGAACTAACTTGTCGGATTTTATAACTTCGTCTTGGAAATTTTGGTCTGTAAAAATCATTATTTTTGTTAATTTATAGATAAATGCAGGCATAAGTTTATCACATAACGGCTAAAATCCAAGTGCCTGTTACTGTCGTCCTGAACTTGTTTCAGGATCTATTTGAAATACGTCGCACTTGATTGGGATCCTGAAACAAGTTCAGGACGACAGTGCCACAATATTTGTTATTTCTTTATTGCTTGGCAATAATTTCTACTGATGCGTCTTGATGTCCGGATTTTTTTATCCTGTTTGTTTCCTCGGATGTATAGGTACTGGAATCAATAGTAGACAAGCTAACTTTAGCTGTTCCTTCTTTTAGAGCTTTAAAAGAAATCATAGCGACTTTGGCTTCATTATTTTGTACGCCAGGATTTGGTTCTCCAGCAACAAGGGTTACTGTGCCATCTTTTCCTTCTTTCTCCATCCACATGGTAAAGTTTGTATCTGATGTGGAAACACTATCAAAAGATAATAAATCTTTGGGATAATTTAGCACCAGTTTAAGTGAATTGACTGCGGCAGGGCCGGTATTTAGATTGACGGCAATATTAACTAATTCGGATACTGCAGCTTTGTCAGCTCCGGGGATTAAGTTCACGCTCACAATTCCATCGTCCGCAACGACGGGGGTATTATTGGGAGTACTATTCGTAGTTGTGCCCTCCGGCTTTGAACATCCAACAAGAAGAATTGTACTGACGATCAAGGTCAGAGAAATTATGATTTTTTTCATTTGTCAAAATTTAAAATTACTAAGACAGGATAGTACAAAGAGTAATAATTTTCAATTTTACAATTTTCCCCTCGGCCAGCTCGGGACCTACGGCAATTTTTCATCCCTTCGACTTTTCGACTAGCTCAAGGCTCAGGGCTGACCGGAGACAAATAATTATCAATTCCCAATTATTAATTTTCAAACAGACTATATTGAATTGATAATTGAAGATTTGTTTTTGAAAATTATTTGTAAAATTAGAACTTAAGTATTAAGGTATTAGCCTTTATTGTGGTTTTTTTACCTCAAAATCATTTAGGAATTTTTGTATATCTTTATCTCTTTCTTCGCTATTGATATCAGTATTTTTTTCCGGTTTTAAATTTGGGATGATTCTGTATTCTGTTTGTTGAACATTCTCTGATTTCCCGTTGATTTTAGCGAAATATCTCAGAGTTAAATCTCTATCAATTAATATTGGTGAACTATATCTGGTAAATGTATTGGGGTCATAGTTTTTAATATCGAAACTATAATAAACATCTGTTTTTGGGTTGGAAGAGCTGAATCGTAGTCTAAAAGGAGCATCATAAACACCACCACGAGGAATTGGCACGACAATATTTTTTTTACTAGCTACAGGGGCTGGTTCCTGTTCATTGAGATTTAGTGGTTCCTTTTTCTCGTTTGTTAAATAATTTGAATTGATTATTTCTCGTGAACAAGATGACAATAAAACCAATAAACCTAATATTAAAAACAAATTAAGTCGATTTCTTTTCATTCTACTTTAGGTCAAAAAATTAATCGCATTTTGAATTCTTGCCAGAGACTTTTCTTTTCCTAAGACACAAGCTGATTCAAAAGCTCCGGGGCTTCTTTCTTGACCTGTTAGTGCAGCCCTTAACGGCCAAAGAATTTCCCCATTTTTAACACCTAATTTGGCAATCAAATCAACGATATTCTTATAAATCTCTTCTTGTGTGAAAATCTCCATTATTTTGAATACTTTTAAACTTTCCTCAAGTGCTAAAAGAGCTTTCTCTAGAGTTAAACTTTTCCCCATTATTAATTCTTTGGAATAAGTTTGTTTATTGGTGAAGAAGAAACCAATGTTCTCGGTAATCTGACTTAGTTTAGAAAGTCTTTTTTGTTCATGAACAAGTAATGCGCTTATGGTAGCAATTGATACAATTTCATTCGTCTCTAAGACTAACACTTCTTTTTCGTTTTGAATTTTAATCCATTCTTTCTTTTCCAAATAAGGAAGACAGGCTTTTGTCAGTTCGTTTGGGTCCATTTTTTTGATGTACTCGGAATTAATCCAATCCAGTCTTTCCAGACTAAAAATTGCTCCAGCTTTGTTAACTCTTTCAATAGTGAAGAGTTTAGCCATTTCTTCCAAAGTGAAGATTTCCTCTTCTGTGCCGGGATTCCAGCCGAGAAGTACCAAGAAGTTAAGAAGTGCTTTATCGGTATATCCATCGTTTAAATAATCATTGACGGAGACGGAATTTTTTCTCTTGGAAAGTTTAGTTTTGTCGGCATTTAAAATAAGTGGAAAATGCCCGAACTTAGGTATTTCAAATTTTAAAGCGTTATAAATTAAAATTTGTTTTGGAGTATTGGAAAGATGATCTTCTCCGCGAAGCACATGAGTTATTTGCATTAAGTGATCATCAATAACAACTGTGTAATTGTATAAAGGACTATTAATGTTTCTGGCAATGACAAAGTCTCCGGTTAAATCTTTGGTGTTCTGTTTTTGTGGTCCTCGAATCAGGTCGTCAAAAACGACGTCAGTATTCTCCGGAACTCTGACTCTAATTACAGGACTTGGATTTGCTTTATGAAGTTCTGTTTGTTGTTCGGGAGTGAGATGACTACACTTTCCTCCATATCTTGGTGGAAGTTTATTTGCCATACATTCCTCTCTTTCTTTATCCAATTCTTCTTTACTGCAAAAACAGTAATAAGCTTGTCCACTTTCGAGAAGTTTTTCTAAATATTCTTTATAAATGTCGTTTCTTTCACTTTGACGATAGGGGCCAAATGGTCCACCCACATCTGGTCCTTCACTATGAATAAGACCGATATTCTTAAGTCCGGAAATGATATTATCCTCATATTCTCTTGTTGATCTTTCCTCATCGGTATCTTCAATTCGTAGTATATACTCTCCGCCGTTGTGTTTGGTAAAGAGATAATTGAAGAGAGCGGTTCTAAGTGTGCCAATATGGAGAAGGCCTGTTGGTGAAGGAGCGATACGTGTTCGGATTTTCATTTCATTTTTTAAAAACACAAGAAATATAGCATGGGATTTATGTTATTGAAATTAAATATAATTTGAATATGGTTTTTCTACCAAATTGCAGGCTAATAAAGACAGTGAGATGTTGGTTGATGACTAATTAGAGAATATCATCACTGAAATTTCTTTTCTTTATAAGCGTAATATTTGATATGCTTGTCGGAGCGTCCATAATTTAGAAAAATGAATAAAAAATTTGTTATAATTGCGACAGTTTTTATAGATGTTCTGGGAATGGGAATCATCATTCCGACTTTGCCGTATTATGTTGAATCATTCGGTGTTTCCGCTTTTGTAGTTACTTTATTATTTAGTGTTTTTGCCTTCTTCGCTTTCTTTAGTGCACCGTTTTTAGGAGCTCTTTCCGATAAGATTGGTCGCCGTCCGGTGATGATTGCCAGTATAATCAGCACTTCGATTGGTTGGTATGTTTTTGCAAGTGCAAATACTATCTGGTTTTTATTTTTGGGAAGAATTATTGATGGACTTGCGGCGGGTAATTTTTCCACAGCTCAAAGTTATATGGCTGATATTGCCAAAGATGAGAAAGAGAGGACAAAAAATCTTGGTCTAATGGGTGCTGTTTTTGGAGTTGCTTTTGTCGTTGGTCCGGCTATAGGAGGATTACTTTCTAATATTTCTCCTAATTTTCCTTTCTGGTGTGTAGGATTTTTAGCATCTTTGAACGTAATAAACGCCTATTTTAATCTACCTGAATCGCATCTCGAAAGAAGTATGGAGAAAATTTCTTTCAATCCTTTATCTCCAATAATCAGAACCTTAAAAGATAAAAAAATATTACCCGGCATGTTGGTTTGGTTTTTGTTCGGACTAGCTATTTCTGTCCAGCAAGCAGTTTTCGCTTTATATCTCGGGAAGGTTTTTTCACTTGGTGCCTTTGCGGCAGGACTTTTTATGACGGGAATTGGTGTAATAATAATTTTAAATCAGGGGTATTTACTGTCTCACTTTTGGCTTAAATATTTCGATGAGCGTGATTTGGAACTTTATTTGATGGGTGTGTTTGCTCTGGGATTTTTCTTATTAAGCAGTTCGGTTTTAAGTATTTTTATAGTAGGTTTGATTGGTATGACTTTTGGACAGTCAATTCTGCGAGTGGTTTTGACTTCTCAAATTGTAGCTAACAGTCTGGATAAGAAGGGAGAAGTATTGGGAGCGATGACATCGGTAATGTCACTTTCCATGATTGTTGGTCCACTCTTTGCAGGTGCTTTATTTGTATCTCATGTGACGTGGCCATATTTGATTAGTGGAGGATTGGCCTTTGTGGCTTTGGCAATTTTGTATATAAACAGAAAGAGAATGAGTAAATATGATAATGATATTGAAGTTCCTAATGATCAGACTATTATTTAGGTTGTATTAACAAATAATTATGGGAATAATTGTTAAAGAACCGGTCACCAAAGAAACGTTGTTTAAGCTTGGTGAGGGTGGATTTGTTTTAAATCTTAATAATTGTTTTCTTGTTAATGTCCGAGATGAAAATGAAAAAATTAGATCAAATATGCTTTCCGTTTTGGAAGATGATGGATATACACTGCTAGGTATTGTGGATGATATGACAGGGAAAATGATTGAACCTCCGATTTTGAGAGAAGAAAGTATTAATTAATTGAAACTAATATAGTAGAGTTAGTTCGTATTTAGGAGTGTATGAAAATATGCAAAGAGTGTGGTATGGAGTTTCTGATTTCTGATGAACAAAAGCAAATTTTGAGAAAATTTACGCTTCGAATTAAAGATGAGTATTTCGAGATTCCCGAACCGACTTTGTGCGTAGATTGTAGGCAAAAGAGGAGACTTTCTTTTCGAAATGAGAGAGTTTTATTCAAGAGAAAATGTGATTTAACAGGTAAAGACATTATTTCAATTTATTCACCCGATTCTCCTTTTCCGGTTTGTTCTTCGGAAGTCTGGTGGAGTGATTCTTTCAATGGACTGGATTATGGTATGGAGTATGATTTTAGTCGGACTTTTTTTGATCAGTTTGGCGAATTAATGAGAAAGGTCCCAAGGCTTTCGCTTCAAGTGGTGAACAATGATAACTCTGACTATATAAACCTCTCCGGACATTGTAAAAACTGTTATCTGCTTTTTGCGGCCGATTATTGTCAGGACTGTTATTACGGTTCGATTGTTATCAACTCGGAGAACTGTGTCGATACTTATAACTGCTATGAATCGAAGTTTTGTTACGAGGTGGTGGACTCATGGAATTGCTATAAAGTGATGTTTTCAGCCAATGTTAGAAATTGTAATGAGAGCATGTTTCTTTATAACTGCCGAGGTTGCACAAATTGTCTTTTCTCTTCCAATTTACGAAACAAGAAATTCTATATTTTTAATCGACAACATACCGAGCAAGAATATATCGAAAAAAGAGAAAAGATAATGAAACGGATCCAAGACGGAGGATTTTTGGCACTGTATGAGGAATTTAGAAAGTTTATTTTTGAGACTCCCCACCGAGCATTATTAATTTCAAGAAGTGAGAGAAGTATTGGTAATTATTTGTCCGATTGTAAGAATGTGCATCATTCTTTTGATTTAACACATGCGAATGATTGTTTATATGTTTATAACGGGTATCAAGTTAAAGACATTTTGGATGTTTGTCATACAACCGAGTTTGAATTTGGATATGAAAGCATGAGTATAGGTTATAATTCTTACGGAATATTTTTTGCCAATGGAGCCTGGGGTTCATCTAATGCTTATTATTCGAACAATGTTCAATCTTGTGAGAATGTTTTTGGTTGCTCACAGCTCAAAAGAAACAACTATTGTATTCTTAACAAACAATATACCAAGGAGGAATATTTTGAATTAATTCCCAGAATTATTAAAAAAATGAAAGAAGATGGGGAGTTTGGAGAGTTTTTCCCGGTTAGTATGAGTCCATTTGATTATGAAGACACGATTGCCAATTTTTATTATTCAAAACAAGAAAAAGTGCTTAAATATGGAGGTCCAATTCCGGAAGAGAGTATCGTTTGTGAGGTCTCAGGCAGGCCTTTTCAATTAACTCATGCGGAGGTTAATTTTTATCAAATGATGGGATTGCCAAATCCAACATTACACCCTGATGAGAGACATCAGAGAAGATTTAATTTAAGACCTAAAAGGATTCTAATTGATAGAGCTTGTGATAAGTGTGGTAAAATCACTAAAACTACGGAAGATTTAAGTGTTTCTAAAAAAATGTATTGTGAAGATTGTTATTTGAAGGAAATCTACTAAGAATGTAGAAATTCTAATAACAAATTAATTAATATTATGAATAAGGTGTGTAGACAGTGCGGAGACGGTTTTGAAGTGACAGATCAGGATTTAATTTTCTATGATAAAGTATCTCCAATATTTAAGGGGGAAAAATATTCTATCTCAGCTCCAACTTTTTGTCCGGATTGTAGACAACAGAGAAGGCTTTCTTTTAGAAATGAGAGATCTCTTTATAAGAGGGAATGTGCTTTAACTGGAAAGGAAATAATATCTCTTTATTCTCCAAATAGTCCTTTCAAAGTCTATAATCAATCTGATTGGTGGGAGTGCGTTGGTCTTAATACAAATTTTGGAAGAAGTTTTGATTTTAGTAGGTCTTTCTTTGAGCAATTTAAGGAGTTGTCGGAAGTTGTGCCTAGGCCATCTATCCATGTTGTGGGAAACGAGAATTGTGATTATGTTAATCAGTGTGGGTATTCGAAGAATTGCTATTTATCTTTCAATACCGATTTTTCGGAAGGATGCCTGTATTGTAGAAACGTGACTCATTCAAAAGACTGCATAGACATATTAGATGGTGATAAGTCGGAGCTTTGCTATTTTTCGACTGAGGTTAGTTCTTGTTATAACGTCATTTATTCTAGCCAATGCAAAAAATGTAGTGATTTAATTTTGTGTGAAAATATGATTGGTTGCACTTCTTGCTTTGGATGTATTAATTTGAGAAACAGGAAATATTGTTTTTTTAATGAACAATTGGATGAAGCGGAGTATTTGGAAAAGATATCTTTGATAGATTTAGGGGTACATGGAGAGACGGAGACATATAAGGAGAAATTTGAATCGTTTAGACTAACTCAGCCTCATGTCTATGCCAATATAAACCAATGTGATAATACAACAGGTGACTATCTACTTAATTGTAAGAATGCTCGAAATTGCTATCATTCATTTTCCAATGAAGATGTAGCTAATTGTATTATCCTAAGTCAATGCAAAGACACTTATGATTTTGATATCGGTGGTTATGAATGTGAATTATGTTTGGAGGTGGTCTCTTCTGGCGACAAGGATTATCATTGTCTTTTTTCTTTGAATATTTGGGGTAATTCTGCCGATATTATATATTCCGATACAATAATCAATTCTAATAATTTATTCGGTTGCTACGGTCTAAGTCACAAGCAATATTGCATTCTAAACAAACAATATTCTAAGGAAGAATATGAAAGTTTAGTTCCTAGGATAATTAAACATATGCAAAATACTGGGGAGTGGGGTGAATTTTTTGATACGTCAATGTCACCGTTTGGTTATAACGAATCTGTGGCACAGGAATACTATCCAATTAAGAAAGAAAAGGTGATTTTAAATGGTTGGCACTGGAAAGAAGATGAATCAAAAGAAAAAATACTATTTAACTGGTCTACTCTGCCAAAAAACATTCAAGATATCGATGACTCTATCTCTGATGAGAAATTATCTTGTATGGCTTGTGGAGGAAATTATAAGATAGTTAAAAATGAGCTTGATTCGTATCGTAAGTGGCATGTCTCGATTCCGATGAAGTGCCCTAACTGTAGATATAAAGAGAGAATGGATAACACTAATCCATTAAAACTGTGGAATAGATTTTGTGCAAAATGTGAAAAGGCTATACGAACGACCTATGCTCCTGATAGGAAAGAGATTGTTTATTGCAAGGAGTGTTATTTAAAGGAAGTTTATTGAGAATTCTTTTATCTTGCTACGAAACTGGTAGCTCCTAGCCATGACAAATTAAAAATAGTTCTAGAGGTGTCTGCATAAACTTTACTTTCAATTATCACACCGATATTTTCATCAGGACTCAGAGATACAATACTTACCTTGTCATCAAAAATCGTAATATCATTCTGCAGAGCAAACTCTTCCGGATTAATGTATAAAAGCTGTATAAATTTACTTATGTAATCATCGGGGAAATATTCATACAGAAAATTTTCAGATGCTTTGTTGTATGGAGAAATAATTCTTGTCTTGAGCTTCCTTTCTGCTTTTTCTAGACAATAACTTGGCATAACCTTAGGGAATTTGTTTAAAAGTTGATGAATATTTGTATAACTAAGAATCTCCGTCTTACTTTCCAAACATTGATTAAAAACATTTCTTACACCCTCAAGTCCTTCATAATATTTCATCTGTGGTGCAAGGCCTGGTGGTGTGTTTTGTAAAGAGATAAGAGATGGAACGATCTTCTGAGCCGTCATCAGCATATCCTCTTGCTCGTTTATAATCTTTTTTGGACTCTCTGGTAAAAAATATTTGGAACTTCCTCTGTTCGTAATGCTTATAAAACCCTTCTTACCCAATGTTTTTAAAATATGATAACAATTTGTTCTTTCCACTTCTGATTTTTTGGCAATTAAACTCACATAACCACCTCCGAGTTGCAATGTACTAATATAAACTTTCGCCTCAGCTTCTGTTAATCCGAGTTTTTTTAACCCTTCCTCATATTCTTTCGCCATAAATTATGAATAAATTTGATAGTTGTGAATGTCTTTCAACACTTTTATTCAAATTTTACTCTATATATTTTAGCATTGTAAAGCAGTTTTATTAATAGTCACAATCTCTCACTCTCCTACACAGTTGATATCTATCGACACCTATTATATTATCTGTTACCTTTTGCAGGTAAGGCATGAGGACAAATAATAACTATCCAATTAAAACTAATCCATATTAATGAAGTGCAACGCATGTAATCATAATTTTGAAATCACAAATATTGATCTGGAATTCTATGACAAGATTTCTCCTGTCTTTGCAAACAAAAAATATTCTATCCCTTCCCCCACTATATGTCCTGATTGTCGACAACAGCGACGACTAGCTTGGAGAAATGAAAGAAATCTATATCACAGAAAATGTGATCTAACAGGAAAACAAATCATCTCAATCTATTCCTCAGATAAACCTTATAAAGTTTATGCTCATAATGACTGGTGGGGAGACAACTGGAGTCCTTTAGACTACGGAAAGGATTTTGATTTATCCAAATCTTTTTTGAAGCAATTTGAAGAACTCGCTGAAGTCGTCCCAAAACCTCCTATGATTATATGGGGATGTGAAAACTCCGAATTTACCAATCACTCTTGTTATAATAAAAATTGTTACCTCTGTATAAATATCGGTTTTTGCGAGGACTGTTATTATTGTTCGAACTTCAGTATTTACGATAGGAATTGTATTGATTGTTTTGAGGTTCATAACTGTGAACTCTGCTATAACTGTATCAATGTTCGGAAATCCTTCAATTCTACAAATTTAATCAATTGTAGTGACTGTAGTGACAGTAACTTCCTCATAAACTGTTCCTCATGCCAAGATTGTTTTTCTTGTTACAATTTAAAACACAAGCAATACTGTATAAATAATATTCAATACACTAAAGAAGAGTATCTTCTCAAACTTCAAAAAATATCACCGAAGACTCTTGGTCAATATAAAGAAACGCTCAAAAATCTCTTGAATAATAATATAATTGTTGAGTCTGCTTGGATCAAAAATTGTGAGAAATCTAGTGGAGATTTCTTAAGTAATTGTAAAGAAACAAATCAATCTTTTAGTGTATACAATGCTGAGGATTCCTCATATTGCTACGATGATGGCGAGATAAAAAATTGCTACGATGCCTATGAAACACTACAAGCCGAACTTCAATATGAAACTCATGCTTGTAATTCCAGTAATATTCTTATTGGATGTACTAAAGTATATGAAAGTAACAACTTAATATATTGTAAAAACTGCTGGAATTCCAATGATTTGTTTGGCTGTGTTGGTATGAAAAGAAAACAATACTGTATTCTAAACAAACAATATACAAAAGAAGAGTATGAAGCTTTAGTTCCAAAGATTATCGCACATATGCAACAAACTGGTGAATGGGGAGAGTTCTTTCCCATCTCAATCTCACCTTTTGGATACAACGAAACTGTTGCCAATGAATACTTTCCACTGTCTAAAGAAGAAGCACTTTCAAAAGGATATAAATGGCATGATGAAGATAGTGCTTCAAAGTATCAAGGTGTGAAATATGAAATAGCTGACAATATTGATGATGTGAAAGATGATATTACTAGTGCCATTCTTCAGTGTGAAGTAACAGGTCGTCCCTTCAAAATCATCCCGCAAGAGCTAAAGTTTTATCGAGATATGGGTTTGCCAATTCCACGTACTTGCCCTGACCAAAGACATAAAGAAAGAATGGCTCTGAGAAATCCACGGAGATTATGGAATAGAAAATGCATGAAGTGTGAAAAAGATATTCAAACTACCTATTCTCCTGATAGAATGGAGAAGGTTTATTGTGAGGAATGCTATCTTAAGGAGGTCTACTAAGACAATTTTCAATTTCCAATTTTCAATAAATTTTCAATAAGACAATATTCAATTTCTAATTACAGCAGATAACTAAACAAGATTTATGAATAAAACGTGTAGGCAATGTGAGAAGACTTTTTCGGTTAGTGATGATGATATTGTTTTTTTTGATAAAATATCGCCATCCTATAATGGTGTTAAATATCTGATGGAAACACCTTCGACTTGTCCGGATTGTCGAGTAAAAACTCGCATGTCCTGGAGAAATGATCGAAGTTTTTATTTGAGAGAATGTGATGGGACGCATCAACCGTTTGTCTCTATTTATCCTAAGGAAACAATTTTCCCCGTATTCCATCCTGACTATTGGTACAGTGATAAGTGGGATCCATTAGGATACGGGCAAGTTCTTGATGTTTCCAGAAGTTTTTTCCAACAATGGCAAGATCTAATGAACAAAGTTCCAAGGCTTGGGATAGACATTGTTAATTGCGAGAATAGTTACTACTGTAATTATTGTGGTGATAACAAAAATTGTTATCTGGATATTGCCGGTGAGGATAATCATGATTGTTTCTACAATTTATTTACCAAACATTCCCAGAATGTTGTAGATAGTACGTTCGTTTATGAATCGGAATTGGTCTATGAATCAATTAATTGTTATAAATGCTATAAAGTTTATTTTTCGCAATACTTGGAGAATTGCAACGATTGTAGTTTTTGTTTTGATTTGAAAGGATGTAGTAACTGTTTATTCAGCTCCAATCTGCGTCAAAAAAGTTACTGCCTTTTTAATGAGCAATTATCAAAGGAGGCTTATGAAGAAAAGATCAAAGGTCTGTCGCTTGCTCAAAGTAGTAAGATTAATGAGTACAAAGAAGCCTTCCGGAAGATAAAATTGAATGCCATTCATCGAGATGTTTATAGCTTGAATTCCGAGAGATGCAGTGGAAACGACATCAAAAATTCCAAAAATTGTCATTTCTCTTACAACATAGTGAGTTCGGAAGATTCCAAATATCTGTATGATGTCTTGGATGCTTTGGATTGTCAGGATTTGAACTACTCACTATACAAACCGGAATGTTCTTATAATTTGATTAGTACATTGGCGATGAAATTTAGTTCCTGTGCTATGGCTTCCCATTATTGTAGTAAATCGTTTTATGTTGATCAATGTAATAATTCATCCAATCTTTTCGGTTGTATCGGTCTAAATCAAAAAGCTTATTGCATCTTAAACAAACAATATTCCAAAGAAGAGTATGAAGATTTAGTACCAAAGATTATCGAGAAAATGAAAATGTATGGAGAGTGGGGAGAGTTCTTTCCATCTACTATTTCTCCTTTTGGTTACAATGAAACTGTGGCACAGGAGTATTATCCTTTGACTAAAGATGAAGTTTTAAAACATGAAATGAAATGGAAAGAAGAAGAGGTGAAAAATTCTTCTAAAATTGAAGTGGATGTTCCTGATTGTCTTAGTGAGATTAAAGATGATATTTTACAAACCGTACTTTTTTGTGAGGTATCCGGCAAACCTTATAAAATCATTAAACAAGAATTGGATTTCTATCGAAAGATGGATTTAGCAGTACCTAGAAGATGTCCGGATCAAAGGCATAAAGATAGAATTGACCAAAGAAATCCGAGAACTTTATTTAAAAGAACATGTTCTAAATGTGGCGCAGATATAGAGACCACATATTCACCAGAAAGACCGGAGAAGGTTTATTGCGAAGAGTGCTACTTAAAAAAAGTGTATTAAGAATGATGAAATCCGAATAACAAATGACGAATGTCTTGTTTCGGATTTAAAAAGTTGTGCTTTTTTTCAAGTCACGTTAAAATTTAGGGGCAACTAAAAGATACTGTGTCTAACTCGAAAAATTTATTTTTCTACTTTGGATGGTTTTACTCCCTTTCTAGGAGAGGTTAGTTGTATGTTAAATTTAAAAGCTACAACAACTCTCTCCGTAATAATAAAGAGAGTTTTTTTATAAACTAATTAATTAACATAAAAATATGATCGTAGTAATGAAACCCGATGTAAAACGGGAACAGATAAAAGAAGTAATCAAATACATTGAAGAACTAAAACTCCGACCCATTTTAATGGAAGGAGTAGAGAGAAACGTCATTGCCATTATTGGTGAAGAGAGAAATCTTTCTATTCAAACTTTCCAAGCTCTGTCGGGAGTTGATTATGTCATGCCGGTTTTGAAGCCATACAAGCTTGCAGCTCTGGAAACTTCACATAAGCCATCAATTATTAATGTTGATGGTGTGAAGATCGGTGGCAAACATTTGGCTATTATGGCCGGACCATGTTCTGTCGAGAACGAGAGGATGATGATTGAAACGGCTATTAAGGTAAAAGAAGCTGGTGCAAACATCCTTCGAGGCGGTGCTTTCAAACCTAGAACATCTCCTTATGCTTTCCAAGGAATGGGTGAGGACGGATTGAAACTTTTAAAAATTGCTAAGAAAGAAACAGGCCTTCCAATCATCACGGAATTAATGGACATCAGAGATTTGATTTTGATTAACAAATACACCGATATTATTCAGATTGGAGCGAGAAATTCTCAGAACTATCCTCTTTTGAAAGAGGTAGGTAGAACTCAAAAACCGGTGTTTTTGAAAAGAGGAATTTCCGGAACTATTGAAGAGCTTTTGATGTCTGCAGAATATATTATGAGTGAAGGAAACCCTAACGTTATTTTGTGTGAGAGAGGAATTCGAACCTATGAGAGAGCTACTAGAAATACTTTCGATATCAATGCTATTCCGGTACTAAAAAAACTTACACATTTGCCGGTTATAGCTGATCCAAGTCATGGAACGGGAGATTACCTTTTGGTACCTTCAATTGCCAAGGCGAGTATTGCGGCAGGAGCTGACGGACTAATGATCGAAGTACATCCTGATCCAAAAGTAGCCGTGTCCGACGGGGCACAAAGTTTAACTCCGGAGAACTTCGCCATGATGATGGAAGAGTGTAGGAGAGTTGCTACTGCGGTTGATCGTGAGATGTAGTAAGGTTCTCTATAAAATGCGCCCCGAGACTCACTTTTCTTTTTAGGGCAGCTTTTACAACTTCTTTAGAGACTATTAGCATATTGCGAGTTTCAAAGTAGTCCTTGTTTATGCAGTAGATTTTTTGAAGTTTTTTCTCTAAATCTATCAGAATTACTTGGCATTTCTTTAATCCTTCTCCAGTTCGAATTACTCCAGCATATTTCCACATGTTGATTCTTAGAGTGTCTTTAATTCTATTCACTTCAGGGAGGCTATACGAGACAGCAACGAGATTCTTGGGATTTTCAACGATGATTTTTCTTTTCTTAAGTTCAGGTAGTTTTTGAGACACTCGGTGACTAAAAACCAAAGCTTCCAGTAGGGAGTTACTACCGAGGCGATTAGCTCCGTGGACTCCCGTACAGGCAACCTCACCAAAGGCATAGAGACCGTCTAAACCTGTAAAACCAAAATGATCTACTCTAAGTCCGCCAACGGTATAATGAGCGGCGGGAGAAACCGGAATCAATTCATTTTTGGGATCCATGCCATAATCGGTCAAAGTTTCATAAATATTTTTGAAATGCTTTTGGAATGTATCCAAGGAAAAATGTCTTAAGTCTAAATAGACAGGTCCTTTTTTCTCTTCGGACACGATTGAACGGGCTACAATATCTCTGGGTGCCAATTCTTTTCTTTCATCGTAATGTGCCATAAACACCTCGTCTTTATAATTCTTAAGAAGTGCACCTTCGCCTCGTAGACTTTCGGAGAGCAGGAATGTGGGAAGACCTTTTTTGAAAAGTGCCGTGGGATGAAATTGGAAAAACTCTAAATCTTTGGATTTACATCCGGCCAAAAGTCCCATGGCAATTCCATCTCCGGTGGAGATTTCGGGATTGGTGGTATGAGGATAATAAATTTGAGAAGCTCCTCCTGAAGCCAGAATAACAGCTTTGACGAAAACCTGATTGACCGAGTTGGTGTAATAATCGAGGAAAGAAGCTCCGATTACCGTCTTGTCTTTGACTATTAAGTCGGTGACAAAAGTGTGTTCCAAAACGGTGATTTTTTTTTCATGACGGACAGCTTTCACCAATGCTTTCTCTATTTCATAACCGGTTGTGTCGCCACAGAAAGCGATTCTTCTGCTACTATGTCCACCCTCTTTGGTGAGGAGAATTTCTTTATCTTTGTTTTTTTGAAAAGGAACAATTTTGGATAAATTTCGAACCAAATCCGGACCTTCCTCAACCATGATTCGTACAGCTTCCTTGTCATTATGAAAACTGCCTGCAACCATAGTATCGTTGATGTGAGCTTGTGTGGAATCAGCTTTGTCGAGGACTGCGGCGATGCCTCCTTGTGCGTAATTGGTATTGGATTCGGCAATTTCTTTTTTGGTGATTACCAAAACTTCACCGTATTTGGCGGCTTCCAGGGCGAAATTAAGACCGGCAATTCCTGAGCCGATAACGAGAAAATCCGTTTTAATCATTTTCGTAAAATTAAACTAAAATCGATTGCTTTCACCGAATGAGTGAGGGAGCCAATGGAAATCCGATTCACACCTTTGATATCAAATAATGTTATATTTCGTAGATCGATTCCTCCGGAAACTTCAATAATTGGTTCGTAGGATTTGATTTCCTTCAGGCAGGCTTTGATTAGCGCAGGAATCATATTATCCAATAAAATTATTTCCGCTTTCTCTTCCAATGCTTTTTTGAATTCTATTAAATTTCGAACTTCAACTTCTATTTCTTTATCTCTGTTTTTTTGACGGATTTCTCTGATAGCTTCCTTCAAATCTCCTTTTAGAAAAATATGATTTTCTTTGATTAGAACTTGATCAAAAAGTCCAAATCTATGATTGTATCCGCCACCTTTTTTGACGGCGTACTTTTCCAATTCGCGTAGTAGGGGAGTTGTTTTTCTTGTGTCGTAGATTTTGACATTCCTAACTTTGGAAACAAAAACATTGGTTATGGTAGCGATACCACTTAAGCGTTGCAGGAAATTAAGGGCGACTCTTTCTGCTTTCAAGATGCTCTTGGCATTTCCGGAAATTTCCAAAACGATATCTCCTTTTTTGACTTTGTCGCCATCCAGAAAACGACTTCTGACTTTAAGATTTCTATCGACATGCTTAAATGTATCCATAGCGATCCCTAAACCACAAATAACCGCGTTTTCTTTGGCCATTATGACGGCTTTGAGATTGGGTCTTGATGCTGTTATAGAGTCGGTGGTTATGTCTCCTGAATCCAAATCTTCTTCCAGCGCTAGTTTTATTAAGTCCTGTGGTTTCATGATTTTATAATTGACGTTTAAAAGTATAGAAGACTAAAGGAAAATTGGAAAATATTCAGAATTATTTGCAGAGAATTTAAAAAAAAGAAAGGAATTTTTAAAAAAGTCGTATTACCAACTATGGAAACAATTAGAAAATTCAACCGTTTTGAGCTCAAATATTTATTGCCTTATGATGTGGCGATAAATTTGCAGAGAGAATTACGGAGATACATGACGAAGGACAAACATGGAAAAAATGGTGAATATACATTGAGTAGCCTTTATTATGATTCAGAAGATTATCGATGTTATTGGGAGAAAATTGAAGGTTTAAAATTCAGGAGAAAATTGAGAATCAGAAGATATGTTGATAATGATGATTTCAATGATGACTCAATGGTTTTTGTAGAAATCAAACAGAGACTTGATAGGGTAACGCAAAAACGGCGAGTTCCGATGAAATATGGGGACGCTTTGAGATTTTGTAACGAAGGAATTATTCCAGTTCATGAGAAGAGTGATCTAGCAGTTATCGAAGAAATTGATTCAATGATAAGGTTATTCAATCTTAAACCTAAGGCTATAACTACATATAGTCGCAGAGCATTTGTGGGAAGTGATTATGATGACGGACTTAGAGTCACTTTTGATACAGATGTCTCTTATAGAAAAAATAATTTGAATCTAGCGGAGGATTTTCGAGAAGACTATATGATCTCACCTGACCGTATATTAATGGAAATAAAAGTAAACGAAAGAATTCCTTATTGGATTACTGAAATTGTGGCTGAACATAATTTTCGTTTGATTCGTGTTAGTAAATACTGCCAAGGATTGGAGACAGCTTCTGTAGTACCAAAATCTTTTTTTCATATTTATTAATTTTTAATTTTTTATTATGGATGTTCTAACAAATCTATTCCAAATCCAGGATCTCACAGGAACTTTTTCGGTTACTGATGTTGTTCTTGGTCTCGTGCTGAGTTTTATACTTACGGCGATAATCGGCAAAGTGTATCAAATTACTCATAGAGGAACTTCTTATACCCAGAGTTATGTTCATACGTTGGTGATGATGGGTATGATTGTGACAGTGATTATGCTGATTGTCGGATCTAACATTGCTAGGGCCTTTTCTCTCGTTGGTGCTCTTTCTATTATTCGCTTTCGTAATGCGGTCAAAGAGACCAGGGATGTTGGTTTTATCTTCTTAGCTATGGCTATTGGAATGGCAATGGGGACAAAATTTTATTTACTCGGAACTGTTGCTACCGCGATTATCAGTTTAGTGGTTATTATCATGACCAAATTTAATTTTTATGCTCGCTTGGTAACCAGCCAAATTTTAAAAATTCAAATCAATAATGATGTTGATTCCGAGACTCTTTTTGACAAACTTTTTGTGAAATATACAGATGCGTCCGATCTGATTAGTGTCGATTCTATTAGGTCAGGAATGTTGACTGAATTGGTTTATAATGTGACTTTGAAAAGTAAAATGAATAAACAAGAATTTCTCAGTGAAATTAAGAAGTTAAATGGTAATCTAAATGTAACTTTGATTACCGGTTATAATTCAACTGATTTATAAAAACATGTCGATTACTTTTAAAAGACATTATCGGTTTATTGTTTTGTTAATCATTATTCTTATTTCTTTGCTTGCTATCGGTTCGACAAGAATAATTTCCTACAATTTTGGTAGCAATGACTATATAGAAGTAAAAGGTAAAAATTATAATAACGATATTGCTCTTTTTGATACGACAGTAATTCATAAAATTGAGGTAGGTCTTAGTGCGAAAGACTATGATTTGATGGTTGAAACATATCAAGAAGCAAGTGAAAAAGATTATTTCAGAACTTATGTAACTATTGATGGTGTTACTATCCCTGATGTGGGTATTCGTCTAAAAGGAAATCTAACTCTCCGACAAACATTAGGAGGAAACGGTAATGGACAAGAAATGGGTGGACCGGGAGGAAATGGTGGAGCAGGGATGCCGGGAGGAAGCCATGTTTTTGATGTCGAGACAATGGATCTAGACAATCTGCGTCTTCCTCCCTTTATTGAACTCCCCGAAAATTGGGATACTCAAAGTGACGATGAAAAAAGAATTTTTTTGAAAGAAGCTTTTGTAGCAATGGACAAGGGTGGAGGGATGCCCGGTGGTAGTATGGCTGGAGGAAATATGGAAGGAGACGGTGGGAATCCTCCATATTTGATTAAATTTGACGAATTTATATCCGGACAAACTTATGAAAGCGTGTCAGAACTAGCCGTTCGAATTGGTAGTGACGATTCCTTGTTGGGTGAACCTGTTGCCTATGCTCTTCATGGAGCGATGGGACAGGTTGTACCTCGAACTTCTTTTGCAGTCGTAGATATCGGTGACAATGAGACTTCTCTATATGTTTTAGCCGAACATCTAGATGGAAAATACATCAAACGAAATTTTCCGGACGAAGACGGAATTTTGTATAAAGCTGGGAATTTTGTTGGCTTTGAATACTTGGGTGAAGACCCCACCCTATATGCTGAAAAATATGAACAAAAAACCAATAAAGGTGATGACGATATGTCACAGTTAATTGCTTTTCTGAAATTTGCATCTGAGTCTTCAGACGCTGAATTTGAAGCAAAACTTGGAGATTGGATTGATATCGATTCGATGGTTAGGATGATGGTTTTAGACAATCTTCTACAAAATAACGACTCTTTTGTTGGTATGGGAAGTAATTATTTCCTCTTCTACAGTAAAACGAACGCCCAATTTACAATCTTGTCATGGGATCAGAACTTAGCATTAGGTGGAATGGGGAAAATGGGTGGAGGGATGAAAGATAGAAATAATAATGCAGAGGTGACAGATGAAGACGGGCAAGATGATGTAATGCAAGAATGGATGAAAGAAGGTGGTTTTGATGGTAAACAAGGTGGAGGCGGAGGATCTTCAAAAAACATGCTAAAGGATAGATTCATGGCTAATGAAAAATTTAAAGCCATTTACGATTCTGAGTATGCAAGGATCCGGCAAGAAATCTTCGAGGACGGTTTGGGAATAAAGACTGTTGAACAACTATCCAAGCCTTTCATAGAATTTAATGCTGCCAAAAATATCATTAAACAAGATGATTATCTAAAGCAGGTAGAGGAGAAAAAGAATTTTTTTGATAATTGATTTTCTTTATCAAGTGTTATTTAAGTCATAAGGTTTTTTTAATGTTGGGAGTGTAAAATTTGAGAAGCAATTAATAAATATATGGATAGGGCAAAATGTCCAAATTGTGGATCTACGCATGTACTTGTCTGTAAGGAGGTAGCACAAGCACCTACTGATGTTAAATTTCTGAAAAAAGTCAAAATATCGAAGATTGTTAATAAGTGCAGAGTGTGTGGATATATGGGTGGAAATTTTTATCCTCCCGTTAAGCCCTGACTAAACCTCCCTAATTCTTTTATACCAACAAGAAAACAGCTGTCATGCTGAATTTATTTCAGCATCTTGTAACTTGACGCGTGGCTTCTTGAAGACATTAACCGAAGAACTAAACAAGAAAAATTGTCATCCTCGGATATCCGGGGATCTACTTCAAATAAGTGGATATTCAAGATGGTTTCTTTTTCTTTCGCTTAGTGTCGGTTTTATTTGTATATCTTAATTTTTCTTTTCCTACCATTTTGTAACCAAAAGGTAGCCAAGATGAGCTAAAGCAATTTTCAATTTCCGATTTCCAATTTTCAATAAATTTTACAATCGTCAATTTTCACTTAGAAATTGATAATTTTATCCCATGAAAATTATTTGCAAAATTGAAAACTGCAATATTGAAAATTTCTCTGTTGAACCCAAACCCCCGTTCTATTGAAACTATTTCTAATTCCTATTTCTCTTATCTTTATTTCTTAGATTTTCCTAATTTTAATTAGGGTTTTAATGGTTTTTTAATGTTGGAGGGGTAAAATCTCATGTAGTTATATCGTATTCACTATTTAACATTAAAAACATGTTTATTAAGGAAATTCTGGTAAAAAACTTCAAGTGTTTTAAAGACACAACCAGAATTACATTTAATTATCCAACGAACTCAATCAAGGGCTCTGGTTTAAATGTTTTTGTGGGCGAGAATAATTCAGGTAAATCGACAATATTTGAAGCGATTGATTTTTTGCGTAACAATACAAGAAAAGATCTTTCGATAGTAAAGAATAAAAATTCTGATGAACAGGAGATGTTTGTGGAGATAACTTTTGTTGGTAATGTCCGTGAAACAATAAATAATTTTGCTCAAGAAAACAAAAAAAAGATTTTTGAGAAATATATATATATCTGTGGAAATGAGGAGTGTTTGAAACTTCGTCGAGCATTAGATGACATAAAGGAAATAAGGCTTTGGAATGATAATAAACAATCCTTTATAAACGAATCGGGGATAGATGCTCCGTTAAAAAAAATATTCGAAATCAACTTTATATGGGCAGATACAAACCCGAATGATGAAGCAAGTTTTGGAGCTACAACAATTTGTGGCAATTTGTTAAAAGAAATTATTAAAGATTTTGCGGAGAAGGATGGCTATAAGAATTTTAGGGAGTCATTTAACAAGACATTTAATAGTGAAGAAAGTGAACTAAGAAAAGAGTTGAAAAGGATTGAAAATCGCACTCAGGAAATATTTAAAGAACAATTTGGCGAAGCACATATTTCATTTCATTTCGAGGAATTAAAGATAGAATCCTTTTTTAAAAATGCTAAAATCGAAATTGATGATGGTACATCAACTTTTATGGAAGAGAAGGGTAGTGGTATGCAAAGATCTGTTGCGCTCGCTTTGCTACAAGTGTATGCAGAAGAATTGACGAGCATGTTGGACATTAGCTCTCAAAGGAAACCTTTTTTCCTTTTTATTGATGAGCCAGAAATATGCCTTCACCCTAAATCTCAAAATAAATTATTTTCTGCCTTGTTGGGTCTATCATCTTGTAATCAAATATTTATATCAACACATTCTCCTTATTTTGTTGATCCTGCATATGTTGATAGCATTACCAAAATTAGGAGAGATGATATCAGAGGGATTGAAGTTTATAAAGTAAATTGGTCTTCACTAAAAAATGAACTCAAGTTGAATAGAAATTTTTTTCTAAATCATAGGGAATTATTTTTCTCGAATAAAGCTCTTTTTTTGGAAGGAATTGAAGACTACGAAAGATATTCAAAGTTTTGCTTAAATAATGGATATGAAAAACTAGTTGAATTCATGATAACAATGAATGGGTGTGATGTTACATTGGGGTTTGAAAAATTCTGTAATGAATTTGGGGTAGATTTTTATGCAATCGTAGATGTTGATTTTGCAATAAATAGATCGAAGTGGGCAAGAGGTAATAGAAAAAAGTTGGTTAGGGATATCAAGTCTTTCTTTTCCAATAATGATATTTCTTTTGAAAGCGATAAATTTGATTCTATAATGCTTGAGGAGTTGATAGAAAAGCCAAGAGAGGGTGATAGGAAAACGGAAGAGATATTTGATGGTGATTGTTCTATACATAAAGTAATTAATAAAAATATTTTTGTTTTGAAAGATGGAGAAGTAAAAGATTACTTAAATAAGAATGGGGCCATAATAAATAATGATATTAATAGAGAGTCTGAATTAAAGAGTGTATTTGGATTTATTAACAAAGGAATGTTGTCCGATTCATAATTTGAACTTTGAATTTGGAATTTATCTTGGAGGCTTGGAAGCTTTGGCTCTTTGGATTTTTTTAGGTATCCTAAATCTGCCTAAACCTCATGAATGCAATTTACCGACAGACAACTCGAATCCGAAGCCCGTCGTCTCTACACAAAGCTCAAGCATGTAAAATGGAGTATGGATGAGTGTCGTGTTTATGCACCGATGACATTGGAAATTAACGCTCTGAAGAAGGAAAAAGATGCCATAATCTTGGCTCATTCCTATCAAACTCCCGATATAATTTATGGTGTCGCCGATTTCGTCGGGGATTCTTATGGCTTAAGTATTGAAGCGACCAAAGTAAAGGCCAAAACGATTGTTTTTTGTAGTGTGCATTTCATGGCTGAGACAGCCAAAATTTTAAATCCAAGTAAAGAAGTCTTGGTTCCAAGAATAGCCGGGTGTTCTCTGGCTTCTTCCATAACAAAAGAAGATGTTTTGAATTTAAAAAAGAATCATCCCGGAGTTCCAGTCGTCTGTTATGTGAACACATCGGCCCAAGTGAAAGCCGTATCAGACGTGTGTGTGACTTCCGCTAATGTGATGAAAATAATCGAGAAAATTGACTCGGATGAAATTATATTTATTCCTGACAAATTAATGGCGAAGAATATTCAAGCGTTCACAAAGAAGAAAATAATTGCTTGGGATGGGGTTTGTATTGTGCACGAGAAGTTCTCTCCAGAGAATGTCGATCAAGTTCGAGAGATGTATCCAGGCGTGAAAGTCTTGGCTCATACGGAGTGTTCTCCGGCAGTTGTGAGGAAAGTTGATATGGCAGGGGGCACTACGGACATGATTAATTATTTGAACAAATCGACTGCCAAAAAATTTATGTTGGCGACAGAATGTGGAATGGTAGATCGGATGAATGTGGAAATGAGTGGAAAGAAATTTGTGGGGGCGTGTTCACTTTGTCCTTATATGAAAGAGATTCAAATGAAAGACATATTGAACGTTTTAAAGAGTCCAACTAAAGAACAGATAATAATACTTAGTCAATCCGATTTGATAGGCGCCAGTAAGAGCTTAAAGAGGATGTTGGAGCTTTCTTAAGCTTCCCTTAAGCTAACTTTAAGCTTAGAATAAGGGCGTTAGTATAGTTTCTTTCTTACAATATTAACCAATCTAGATGCCAATATCGCCAAAAGGAGGTGAGGGGTGTATTTTGGGCCCAAATGAACGTAAAAAAAAGTGGAATGCCGTAATTAATCGAATCAATAATGATGCCATAATTACAATGAGGCAAACAGCTGAACTCAGAATCAATGAATATCTTAATGGTGATTTAAAAGTTAATGAGAGATGTTTACCTTATTTTGTTAATTATATTGATATTTTGAATAATTTTTCTGAAGACGACGAAGATAAAGTTAATAATGGAATATATGCCAGGAGAGCTGCATCGGTTATCAGCATGATTCGCAGTAAATTAGATCAAGGATTGTATAAGGATGTGGAAATAATGGAAGAATATGTGTCAAATATTCTAAAAAGAATACCAAAAAATGAATGTAATGATTTATTTTCAGTTATAAGATTTGCTTTTAAGAAACTTCTAGAATCGGAAGAAACTATGCGAGCGTCTTAATAATTTGATATACGGATGATGGAATTAGAAAACTGTATTTTTCTTTTTTCTTAATCAGCGTTCTAATATCACTTCCACAGATATCGAAATTAAAAATTTGAGTTTTTGTCTTAAAACATTTTTCCTCAAAAAGTTTATTTACATGAGGATTCCCTGTAAAAACCGTATCAAAATCTCCAACTACTTCCAGAGTGTTTTTTAGCCATTTATCATCATTTCCGAAATCCGGAAGAGGATAAAATTCCAGATTTGCAGGAATTTCCAAGGAACAGGAATTGATCATTTGGACTCTGGTTTCGAAGTCGTAAGGATTTTTATCCGTACCACTTTCATTGGAAGAACCTATGCCAACTTTGATAGTGTCGTATTTTTTTGCTATTTGCTGAAGTGCATCTAAATGTCCGAGGTGGAATGGTTGGAATCTGCCAATAAATAGAGCAATCATAAACTTAAATTAGTGGGAAACTAGGGAAAGGTGGAAGCTTGGTTTTATAAATATTTTGTTTTCGTAAATCCAAGACTAATTCGATGTCTTCGGGGGTAATTTTTTCCGCTTTCAAAATCTCTTTTAACTCTGTGGCATGATATCCAAGCTCGTTTCCAAGAAGTATTAAATCAGCTTTTCTATATGTGATCCCAAGATCTTCTTCGTCGCTCTGATCGTCCCAGAGTTCCGCTGTAGGAGTCTGGTCGATTATTTCCTCCGGCACTTCTACATAGTGAGCTAATGATTTGGAGGTTGTTTTGTAAATTCCGGCTATAGGTTCCAAATCAACTCCACCTAATCCATCTCCGGCGATTGTGGCATAACCTAATTCCATTTCCGTTTTATTGGTGGTACCAAGCACGAGAGCGTTATTTGCTTTGGCAATATCTCGGAGAATAATCATCCGGACTCTGGCTTGGATATTACCGAATTTTAGTTTCTGCTCATTCTCATTACCAACTTTTTGTCCCATTTCTTCGAGAAATCTTGCCACATCATTAAACCTATCATGAACTTTCGAGAAGTCATTTTGTTTAATATTGAGATTTTTAATTACGCTCAGAGCTTTATCAATATGATCTGCTGAAGTGAGACGAGATGGCATCAAAACGCCGATGATGTTTTCAGTAGGAAGAGTCCTGGCAGCAAGATAAGCGACTAAAGAGGAGTCTAATCCTCCACTCAAACCTATGACGACTTTTTTAAAACCATAAAATCCAAGATAATTGGAAATAAATTTAGTGATTTTATCTTCCATTTGTTCGAGTCTTCTATCATCGGGAATCAAGACAGAGAGGGGAGATTTTTTGTATGCTTGTTTCATTTAATTTATTAACTTAATCAAAAATACCGAAAAACCAAACATTTGGAAATTGTTGTTGAAGATTAAATAAAATATTAAAAAAGGAGCTCTTAGTCCCTTGAAAATATTTAAATCTAATATATAATGTCTTCGCTAAAAAGTGATTGTAATAAATTTGAACCTATAAGAAATGTCCGAGAAAAAAGTTACCAATAAGGAGTCTGTTCATCTCAATTTACTGTTTAGTAGTACTGGTTCCAGGCTGTTAACTGTTCTTAGTGTGAATATCGTGGTGGTAGGATTGTTTGGAATTATCGGATATTATCTTGATATGTATTTTGACACTAAGCCAATTTTTCTTTTTGCACTAATAGTAATTTCGTTTCCTGTTTCGATTATATTTATTATTAAGAAGGCGAGATTGCTTGCCGATAAACTATCAAAGTAAAATAATTATGGATAAACCAAACGTACAGTTCGTGCCGGACACTCTTTTCTCAGTAGGACCACTTAATTTTAGTACGGGGCATTTGGCAATGTTTGTTATAGTAATTCTGATATCCGTTGTTTTGGTTTCTATCGCGTCTAGGGCTAAGCTTAAACCATCACGTGCTCAATTAGCTTTGGAGGCAGTTCTTGTTTGGTTCTTGGAGAAGGTGGAAAAATCATTCTCGAACAAAAAGGTTGCCAGAAGGATTTTCCCTTTAATTATGACAATGTTTTTTGTAATTCTTGTATCAAACTTATTTTCAATTCTTCCTTTTGTTGATGCATTAACTTTTGGAGATGGAGTTCCGCTACTTAGAGCACCTACGTCAGACGTAAGTATGACTTTGGCGCTTGGAATTTTTAGTGTTGTTCTTTCTCATGTTATCGCATTTATCAAAAGTCCACTTGGTCATTTGAGTAATTATTTTACAATAATGCCTGTCTTTAAAGCGAAAAATGGAGGAGAGTTCGGTCAAGCATTGTTTGATTTCTTTTTACACCTTTACGATATTATTGGTGAAATGGCTAAAATAGTTTCCATCTCTTTCCGTCTTTTTGGAAATATATTCTCCGGAGTTGCTATGGCGGCTGTATTTGGCTTTCTGGCTCCTTACATTATACCGATGCCTTTCAATGTAATTGGAATTTTTTCAGGATGCATTCAAGCAGTGGTTTTCTCACTACTTGCTTTGCAATTTCTAAGTAGTCCTTTGGCTTCAGTTGAAGGCAATGAATAAGTGTATTTATTATTTATATAATTTAACAAAAAAATTATGGATGTAGAAGCAGCAAGATTGTTAGCAGCAGGTCTCTGTATGGGAATAGGAGCTATCGGCCCAGCAGTAGGAGAAGGTATCGCAGCCTCAAAGGCTCTTGAAGCAATGGGTAGAAACCCAGAAGTGGCAGGGAATATTTTTACTAATATGATCATCGCCATGGCTGTAACTGAAACAACTGGTATTTATTCTCTAGTTATTTCTTTTTTGATTCTTTTTGCAGTTTAAAAAGAATAATTTATTTTACTAAATAATACCTATGGATAGTTTGGCAAAAATAGGGATAGATGGAGGCAGTATATTGATATACTTGGTAAATTATGGGATTTTGCTCGGAGTTCTTTCTTATTTTGTTTATCCAAAGTTAATTAAGATTATTGATGAAAGAAGAGAGCAGATTCAACAAAATTTGGATGAAGCTTCAAGACTGAGGGATGATATTGGGGAGCAAATCAAAAAACATAAGACTGAAAAAGATTTACTCATGTCTGAATTGGAGAGAGATCGTGAGGCTCTTAAGAAAGATCTTCATGACAAGAAAACAGAAATGGTTATGAAAATGGATGAAGAAAGAACAAAGATGATGGAAGAGACAAGAACACAAATAGAGTCAGAAAAAGCCAAAATCATCAAAGATGCCGAGTCTAAAATCGTCGAAATGATTGAGAGAGTAGTTAGAAGAATATTATCCACGCAAGTACCTGAGGATGTTGTGAAAAGAAGTGTCCAGGAATCTTGGAAGAATCAAAAATAGATAAACCATGATTGAAAAATTATTTTTAAGTTTCGTTTACGATTTAATGAAGAACCTGGGGGCGGATTTTTTTGGTAAGCCGAAAGAGGCTAAGTCAAAAGATGTCTTAACCCTTGGTTTTGATTTAAGTACTCTTTTGGAGATTACGAGCGATGATAATTTTTTGGAAGAGATTAAGAATGCTTTAAATGTTTTATCTGAAGATAGCACTATAAATCCGAAGAGAAGTGTTCTGTTAGAGGTTTTTGTTAATTATCTGAACGAGATAATTATTCCACTTTATGACAAAATATCTGTCAGATTTTATGTCGCATCGGTTGAGGAAAAGAAAGCGTTGTTAGAAAAATTGTTTAGTGATAATAGTTTATGTTTTAAAATGGTTAGAAACTTCTTTTCCCGATCTACCGGAGAAGAAATTCAGAAGCTGTTTGGTGAAATTGTAAAAAAGGGTTTTGTGAATAGCAAGACGATTATTATACAATCGGCGCATGAATGTTTGGCTTCTTTAAAAAACGAGATCCGTTCACATTATGGAAAAGATTACTTTCTGATTTTTCAAGTTAATACAAGTTTGCTTGGAGGTATGCTTATCTATAAAGACGGTGTGATCCAGGATTCGAGTTGGCTTGGCAAGATCAGCGCACTTAAGAATTTTAGAAGAGAAAGATAATTTATTATTATAAACAATTTATTAATTACATAATCAATTATGAGCAAGGAAAGCATTTCACATTTTATTGATGAGATTGAGAAAGTATTATTGTCATCCAGCCAGGAATCTTCCAAAGAGAAAAATTATGGAATAATCGAGTCTTATAAAGACGGAGTTTTGGAGATAAGAGGCCTTCAAAATCTCAAAATGGGAGAAGTTGTTAAGGTCAAAGATGTTGACGTTGACGCTTTGGTTTTAAGTTTGGAAAAAGACGTGTCTTACGCGGTTGTTTTAAAATCATCAAGTGAACTTAAAGAAGGTTTGTTTGTTGAATCAAATGGTATTACACTCTCTCTAAACGTTTCAGAAGGCGTGATTGGAAGGGTTATTGATCCACTAGGACAACCTCTTGACGGTAAAGATGAGATAAAGATTGGTAAGAGATATGCGCACGAGAAAATTGCTCCAGGAGTGATGACGAGAAAATCTGTTCATCAGCCTGTTCAGACAGGAATTTTGGCAATTGATTCTCTAATACCCATTGGAAGAGGACAGAGAGAATTAATCATTGGAGATAGACAGACAGGAAAAACAACAGTGGCTATTGATACTATTTTAAATCAGCACGATCAAAACATGAAATGTGTTTATGTGGCTATTGGACAAAGAGAAGGGAGAGTTAGACAAGTGTATGAAACATTGAAGGCTAATGGCGCTATGGATTATACAACAATAGTATCCGCACCGGCTTCATCAGCTGCAGCTTTACAGTTCTTGGCTCCATATGCCGGAGTATCTATAGCTGAATATTTCTGTGATAAGGGAGAGGATGTTTTGATTATCTATGATGATTTGAGTAAGCATGCGGTTGCTTATCGTGAGATGTCATTGCTTTTGAGAAGACCACCGGGACGTGAAGCATACCCTGGAGATGTTTTTTATCTTCATTCCAGGTTACTAGAGAGAGCTGTTAAGTTAAATGAGAAATATGGAGGAGGAAGCATTACTGCTCTTCCGATTATTGAGACTCAGGCCGGAGATGTATCGGCTTATATTCCTACAAATGTGATTTCTATTACTGATGGTCAGATGTTTTTGGAAACAAATTTATTTAATAAAGGAATCAGACCTGCCATCAATGTTGGTATATCAGTTTCCAGAGTAGGAGGAGCTGCACAGACTAAATTAATCAAGAAGCTATCAGGACGTATCAAGCTAGACCTTGCTCAGTATTATGAACTTGAGGCTTTTTCTCAATTTGCCAGTGACCTTGATGAAGGAACATTGAAAGCTCTAAGAAGAGGAGAGAGAGTTGTAGAAGCATTAAAACAGAAACAACAAAGCCCTTATAGTTTATGGGAAGAGGCTGTCGTTATATATGCTGTTACAAATGGATATTTGGATAAATATGAGAAAAGTGAAGTTACCACCAAGATTAGCCAACTTTTGGCTTTTGTTGAATTGAAAGGAAAAGATATGATTGAAAAAATAATGAAAGATAAAGAGTTAACAGATGAAATAGCAGAGTTGCTAAAAAATAATATTGAAGAGTTTTTAAAATAATCATCCCTTAAACTATGCCAGGACAAATTTTAGAGATAAAAAAGAAGATTGAGTCAATCAAGAAAACTCGCAAGATTACAAAAGCGATGCAATTGGTTGCTGCCAGTAAAATGAAGAATTTTCAAAAAAAAGCGATTAGAATTCGCGAGTATGCTTTCGATTTGATTTATCTCTTAAACAGAAATTCAAGCGATTTAGGGAGAGAAGATTTTTTAATGGAACGTGAAGCTGGAGATACCGTATTTATAATCTATTCGTCGGATAAGGGTCTTTGCGGGTCATTAAATCAACAGTTGTTTAGAGCTCTTTTTAGATCTAAGATTTGGGAGGATGTGCCGGAGGAGAAGAGAAAGATAATAACTATCGGTAAGAAGGCTGCTTCATTCTGCAAATATAACAAGCATACTGTTTTACAAGAGATATCTAACATTGAAGAGAGTGTAGATCTCTACAATTCATTGAAGTATATCGATTCAATCATTTCTCTTTGGATAACTAAAAAGGCCAAAAATATTTATATGGTTGCACCACACTACAAGAATTCATTTACTTTTTATCCGCTTGTTAAACAGCTTTTACCATTATCCGATAACGTGTTGAAATCTCATATCGGAGTGCATCCGGAGGTTTTTTCCAGAGATTTGGCAAAAAAGCAGGTGGGGTATTCTATCTATGAACCCAATGAGGAGGTAATAGCGGATAGTATAGTAACACAGCTGACTCAAGTTTTACTCTTGCAAGCTTTTACTGAGCTTAAAGCTTCGGAGTATTCTAGTAGAATGATGGCGATGCAAAATGCGACAACTAATGCCGACAAAATTATTGATGAGAAAACACTAATTTATAATAAAGCAAGACAGCAAGCGATTACTCAGGAATTGTCTGAGATTATAGCAGCTTCTAATTAAGAAATTTAACTTATATAAATGTCAACAAAAAAACCTATCGGACAAATATCGGCAATCAGAGGTGTGGTAATAGATGCATATTTTCCGGATCACATTCCGGCAATTTATTCGGCTCTGGAAATTAAAAAAGATGATAATTCCAGATTAGTTCTTGAAGTTCAAGGGCATATGGGGGGGAACATCGTTAGAGCTGTTGCCATGAGTACAACTGACGGGCTGTATGTGGGGCAAGAAGTAGAAGATACGATGGAACCAATAACAACACCAGTAGGAAAAGAGGTGTTGGGAAGAGTTTTGAATGTAACGGGTGATCCGATAGATGAGAAAGAACCATTGGCTGCAAATTTAGAGAGAAGACCTATTCATGCTTTGGCTCCAAAGTTTGTGGATCAAAATCCAAAAATTGAGATTTTTGAAACTGGAATCAAAGTTATCGATCTTTTATGTCCTTTTATCAAAGGAGGTAAGGTAGCCTTGTTTGGAGGTGCGGGGGTTGGTAAAACCGTTATCATGCAGGAATTAATTCATAATATTGCATCTGCTCATGGTGGATATTCCGTTTTTGCCGGAGTTGGAGAAAGAACTCGTGAAGGTAATGATCTGATTCATGAAATGACAGATAGTGGTGTTATAGATAAATTGGCGATGGTATTTGGGCAAATGAACGAGCCTCCTGGAGCTAGAATGCGTGTTGCTTATACAGGACTTACGATTGCAGAAAAGTTTAGAGATGAGGGTAAGGATATTTTGATGTTTATTGATAATATTTTTAGATTTACTCAAGCAGGTTCTGAAGTATCAGCCCTTTTGGGCAGAATGCCATCAGCAGTTGGTTATCAACCAACACTTGCTACAGACATGGCTTCACTTCAGGAAAGAATCACATCTACAACAGTTGGTTCGATTACTTCTGTACAGGCTGTGTATGTGCCTGCAGACGACTTAACTGATCCGGCACCGGCTACGACTTTCTCTCATTTGGATTCAACAGTGGTGCTTTCTCGTAAATTAGCTGCTTTGGGACTTTATCCAGCAGTTGATCCATTGGATTCATCATCTACAGCATTAAGAGAAGATATAGTTGGAAAGGAGCATTATGATATAGCGTCAGAAGTAAGACTTACTCTTCAGAGATATAATGATCTACAGGATGTTATAGCAATTTTGGGAATGGATGAATTGTCTGAAGAGGATAAATTATTGGTTCAAAGAGCACGTAAAATTCAGAGATTTTTGACTCAGAACTTTCATGTTGCTGAGGCTTTTACAGGAATGGCAGGTCAATATTGTAAGAGGGAAGATACCGTAGCTAATTTCAAAGATATTTTATCAGGGAAATATGACCACATTGATGAACAATGTTTCTATATGGCTGAGTCAATCGAAGCTGTTCTAAAGAATTTTGCAGAGCGAAATAAAGATAACAATTAATATCCATGGATAAAGAAACCAAAACATTTCGATTAACAATAAAGACACCACTGGAAACTGTTTTTGATAATGATGTTAAATCTTTGGTTGTTGATACAGATGAAGGTAAAATGATGGTTCTTCCTCATCATACATCTCTTGTTGGTAATATTAAATTTAGTAATATTATTGTTAGTATTAACGATCAGATTAAGGAATATAGTATCAGGCGAGGGTTTATTAATATTTCGAATGATAATAATAATACTGAGATCCTTTGTATCCATTGTGAGCAGACGCAGACGCTTACATACACTTCAGTGGAAACATATTTAAACTTTTTGAGCAAAGAGCTTGAGGCGGATAATTTAAACCCGTACCAGTTGCAATTCTTAGGTGATGAAAAGTTTGCTGTTATTAAACAGTTAAATAGTATTAAAAACGACGGTAAGAAGAATTAAAATGGTCAATTAGAGGCGACCTGAAGAGGTTTTTAGTAATGGGCTTTGTGTGGTATAATGACACTGCTTTAACAAAAACAAATGATTTCACTTAAATTACCTTTTTTACCAACTGAAGATTATCCAATTACTCAGGGATTTGGTGCTAATCCTGCAGTCTATTCCAAGTTAGGAATGCCCGGACATAATGGTCTTGATTTTGGCTGTCCTGCTGAAACCAGATTATGTGCTCCTGCTGATGGTGTTGTAATCAATTCGGAACTTCATAAATCTTATGGAAACATTGTAAAAATCAAACATAATGGGGGATACTTTACTCTTTTTGCGCACATGAACAAATGTCTGGTTAAAGTTGGAGATGCTGTGAAAACAGGAGATTTAATAGGGTTAAGCGGTATGACGGGATTTTCGACGGGACCTCATCTGCATTTTGGACTGCAAAGTGTCAAGGAAGGAACGAAACCGTACAATTATTATATTGATCCAAAACCAGCTTTATCAATTAATGATAAGGCTAAAAAAAAATGAGGATAAAAATGTTTACTTAGCAGAGGATGAAGAGGTGGAAGAAAAGGTAATGGTTGAGACAAAAGAAGTAAAATTTGTTTTCGATCATGATATTAATTCCGGCGAAAGACATACGGATATAATAGAACTTCAGAAGAGACTTAAGGCGGAAGGATTTTTTGAGTATCCTACGTTTACGGACTTTTTTGGCGATGTTACAAAGAAGGCATTAATAGATTATCAATTAGCTCACAAGGTTATTTCTAAACCGACAGACGCTGGAGCGGGAAGACTCGGTCCGGGAACCAGAAGGGCGCTAAATGCATAAGCATTTAGAAAACAGTTTGCATTATTGTCAAAATTGAGGTACCATTCCCACCTTTTTATAAATAAGGATGGGTGAAATTGATAAAGATGTTTCAATATACAACAAGGGAGTGAATAGGAATAAATACAATAATATAAAGACTACTGTAAGAGAGATTGTCCATTATATAATGGAGTCAAAAAAAGAGAAATCTGAAAAAATGGGAGTTACGAGCATTGAGACATTTATAAAAAGATTGTATCCGGAAGAAAATCAAAGTCATAAGAGAGAGGATGTACTTAAAGATTGTCGAGATAATTTTAAGTCGTATGAAACAAATAAGGAGAGTCTGCTTAATTTCATAAACGAAAAGATAAATGATGGAGTAATTGATGTGTCTAGTGATGGTTTTCCGGATAATTGGGAGGTTAAGATTTGTGACGCATTATCTCTAGCTTTTGTCTGTCATGTTGGCGTCTTCCGAGATAATGGTGAGCCGTACATAAATCATCCGGTAGAGAGTTTAAAAGAGCTTTTAGAAAGTGGACTCAAATCTCTCAATGCCTGTGTATCAATGCTACTACACGATACGGTGGAGGACGGAGATAGTAAATTTATCAGGAATATTATTTACGATCAATTTGGGATGGATGTTTTTTATATGGTTCTTCGTTTAACTAAGACGAATATCGAATTTGATAATTACGAGGAAAAAACACTTAGATCGATCAAGGATTTTTTGACAAGTGTAATGAAAGATTTGAGAGTTTTATATCAAAGATTTGCTGATCGATGTCATAATCTAAAAACAATAAAAGCGGTTAATAAACAAAAAAGAAACAGGTTTTTAGAAGAAACTTTATCAGTTTTTTGTCCTTTGGCTAGAAAATTTGGCTTAAGATGGATGGAATCACAAATGGGGACATTGTCTCTCATTGAGATGAATCGTTTGGATCCGGATAAGAGGCTTTTGATGCTTAGGAGCGTTATTAGTAGCGAATTGACTCCGAGTCCAGAGATAGAAGAGGTGTTAAGTAATTTACTGATAGGAATGTTTGGTGATGATATTGAGTTTGAGATAAAAGAAAGGTCGGCTTATAAAGTATTGAGAGCATTATCACATGTTAAGAATGAAACTATCTATGATCAATATGAGGGATTACCGAACGATAAAAAGGAAATATTTGAGGTTATTAAACACATAGAGCCTTTTAAGATTGTCTTTCATTGTAATAATGATAAAGAAATGAATAATGTGTTGAAGAGACTGAGACCATATTTTTTTGGAGATCCAATTGATTCGGCAAATCATGGAGAATCTAATAATTTTCACAATGGTATTTTAGGAAAGATTCATTGGAAACAATTGGAATATTTAATAAAAACAACAGATACATTGGACAGAAAATGGGTCCAAAAGCTATTGGATTCTGATAATATTCTTGGCAATTATAGAGCCTACAATCCATGCATTTGGATTGAGATTTCAACCTACGAAATGGAAGAAAAAAATAGAGGAGGAGTGTTGGCAGGCCATTATGGAGACGCTTATCCGGCTTCACCGGAGTTTATAGACAAGACAAATCAAATGTTGGAAAAAGCGGATGATTTAGAGAAACTCTATGTCTATCTTAGAGAAGATTTATTACCGGAGAATCAAATTAGAGTAATGGGTAATGATGGGAAGAGTATTGTTTTGGAAAAGGGTTCATCTCTTTTCGATATGGCTATGGCTATTTCTTCCAAATTAGCACTTTCGATGGATGGTGCTTATGTTAATGGCAATTATTTGAGCAACAAAAAACATATTTTGGAAACAGGGGACAGGGTCGAAATAATTATTAGTGATTCTGAGAATCTAAATCTTCCGGAAGCAATTTGGGATGTTGATGATATGTTTGTCAGAGAAAGTCTTATATCGGAAATTATTAAAAAGTTTAATAATACGAAAGATATGAGGAAGATTCTTCGCAATAGAGGTGAAGAAACTCTTTCGGTCATTTCTAATTTACTTTCATTTTTTACCGATACAAATATTGAGATAAGAAACATGTTTCAAGAAGGAGCCTTTAAAAAATATCTAAGTGAGATGGAAAAGCGACATACCAACACTGAAAATTCGTTAGTGGGCCTGGTTAAAGAGTATTTTCATAAAAGAATGCATTATAAAGGAAGCTATTATGAAAAATTAAAAATACTGATAGCAATCGGGGAGGTGGATTTATCGGAGATTTTGGATGTTGTAGTGTTTTGCTCGGATGCTGCATTGTCCGTGGATTTGAAGGAAGTTCGTTCTATGCTAGAAAGCGTAGAAAGTGTAAAAACAAGAATAATGATGGATAAGGTGATAAGTAACGGTTTTTATAAACCAAATGAGAATTATTTTTTTGATCAACTTAAGGCAATAGATTCATCTTTTAAGATTCAACATATGAATTATGATCAAAAAGGTGGATATTGTGATGTGGAATGTAATTTAGATAAAGAAACTATTGATAAGACGCTAAGGGGCTATATTATGTTTCATAATTATATAACCAAACATATTTCAAAAAGTGTTGTCTTTACTTTGCCCAAATTCGGAGATTTAGATTCAATTCCTCAACAATCGAAATTGCCAGACATAGATCCTCGTAATACTCCTGAATCGGAGCGAAATCGATAACCGATTTTAATATTCTTGGTTCAAAAAGATTCTTTGTAAAGGATACGGCTACGTAAAGCTTGTTATCAACGAAAGACAAATGAACTCTTTTGTTAGCTTTTTTTTTGTAATCCAGAATTCTTTTAATGAGGCTCGGAGACAAAATATATCTCGCCTCTACTTGATCATTACTATAGACAACGAACTCTTTCTCAAATTCCGGATCTTCGACTTTGACCAATTCTCCGTATGAATGAGATTTAGACTGAAAGAATGACCCTAAACTACCAAATAATTTCTCGGCAAAATCAGGCAGAACAAAAGTCCTACCTTTGAAATTCTTGTTGAAATCAGCGATAAAGAAAAGTCCTTTGAAGATTTGGACAGTTCTTCGGTTTTTTCCTGAACCAGTCGTGTAGCTTAAATCCAGCTCAGAAAACTCCAAACTTGTTTTTTCAATATTTCCTGAGACGTGGTCATCACCTTTATAAGTTGTGGCATCTTCTCTAAAGATTTCGGAATTGTAGAATGATTGTCTGGAAACACAGGTTTCGGGATTGTATGTCAGAGTTGGTTCTAAAAAAGAAACGATTTGTTTAATTACTTTGTTTTTATAATCAGATGTATAACCTCTGGATGTAAAATAAATTACCAAAGAAAAGAAAAGAAAATATGTAACTGCAAGAGGCTGAATGGTTTGTGGCAATGCATTGTTCTGAAAAATGAAATACAGAATAATTCCGTAAACAAGCGTCAAAGCACTATCATACATGATGATTTTCTTTAAGACATCTTTCCTTTTTGTTTCCAACTCTCTTAACTCATCAGTGAGGTTGTCTCTGACAAATATTTTGAGTTCTTGAACGTTTTTCATTATTAAAACATTTCACCGACTTTGACATTTTGTCTTTCGGCTTCGTTAGCCTCAAAAACTGTTTTTCTACTTAGATTCATCATACCTGCTAACATATTCCCTGGGAACATTTCTATTCCATTGTTATAATCGGTTACCGCAGTGTTGTAAAATCTTCTGGATGCTGAAATTTGCTCTTCAGTTTCATTCAGAGAACCTTGTAGCTGTAAGAAGTTTTCATTGGCTTTTAAGTTTGGATAATTCTCAACGGCCACCATAATACTTCCCATCATTTTGCTAAGTTTGGAATTGAGTTCAATTTTATCATTATCACTTAAATCTCCGGACATAGCTTTGGTTCTAAGTTCTGTTATTTGCGTTAGAGTTTCTTTCTCGTGAGTCATATATGTTTTGACTGTATCGACTAGATTTGGAATTAAGTCATATCTCTTTTTTAGCATGGCATCAATAGAGCCGAATGCGTTGTCAACAGCATTTTTCTTGGAAATTAGTGAGTTGTAGACTAATCCGATTACTACAATAATCAAAATTACTGGAACTAAAATTGCATACATTTAAAAAAGTTAATAAACATCACAAAGATTATCACAAAATTAATTAATGCACACCTCGAATAAAATTATTACTTAAAATCGCACTTGGAAAAATTACGAAGTTCTTCAAGTCGTTTGTGGTAATTTTCTCCATCTAGGAATTCATTGAATAAATGATAATGACTATGTTCACCACGGATTCTATGGCTGTATTTGATAGGACACCAATATCTTTCAGTACAAGCGGCTATTTCTCTGGCATAGGCTATAAGTCCGTTGGCATAACTACAATATAGACAGTTTAATTTCTCGAACCAATTTAAATAAGAAAGTAATCTTCTGTCATAGGAAATGTAGAGTTTTCTATCGACAAGTGGAATTCCATAGAGTGGAAAACAGACTTGGTGATAAGTTTCTAAAAACAAATCTGTAAACATTAGAGGAATAATCATGGAATAGATGAAAGGAGCGCTGATGGCTTGTTTAACTTTAAGATTTAACAATTGTCTAAAAATACCGACTTTGTATTTCTTAAGTTCCAGACGTCTTAGGAATAAAATTTTCAGATTTTCTTTTTTCTCATAAATCTCATCAATTTGTTTGTCTATATCTACCAAAAAATCATTTTTCCATTTCTCTAAGTATGGTAAATCCAGAGCATTACTGTTTTTTATCCTTTTTTTGAATTCTTCAAATATTTCTTTTAGATTCTCCATGTTGGTTTATTTAGGGGTTAATAAAGTTGATTGCATTGGATACATTTTCGGCATTATTCATTTTAAATAAATTTTCTGCAAATTCCTCGGTGAATTTATTCTTTTCAGCTTCCGAAGTAAACTGATTCCTGATTTTGTGTAGTTCTCCATAATCTAGCCAGAATCCAGCACAATTGCCACATTCATCCACTTCAATTTCCTTCTTTGCACTCGAGAAATGTTTCATCATAACTATATTTTGGCATCTAGGACACGTTCTTTTCTTGGAGTGATCTATTTTGACGTCCGGATGGGGAGTGCCTGTTTCCAGTACTAAGTTAGCTTTTTCGTGCGGTTCGTCGAATTTTTTTAGTTCAAACCAATCAAACCAGACGCCTTTACAGCCATCTTGGCAGACATCTAGTAAAATACCATCCAGATTTATTTCGGTTAAATTGTTATTACATGCGGGACAAATCATAATATGTTGTTAATAAATTCAAAGCTCACAATCCAAATGACAAATCAAATCCAAAATTTAAATGTCCAAAACAGTTTAAATGTTTAAGCGTTTAAAAGTTGAAAAAACTATTTTTAAACTTGTATCCAATTGTAAATTCATCGATCATTGTACATGGTGAAATGTGAATTTCGATATGAATCATATCATATAAATCAAGTGTTGGTCGATTTGACATTTTTGTTGTGTAGTAATAAAATCTCCTCTTAAGTTAGAATGGTTAAATAATAATTATGGGGAAAAAATTGGAAGAAATAGATATTTTATTCTCTTCTGCAAAAGGAAAAGAGCAAGCTATAGATAATATAAAAAGAGGTATTCAAAAAGCATTGGATAGTGATACGGATTTAGTCACAAGAAATTATGACAAACCGTTAGAAAAAAAACATAATCTTCAATATAGTCCAAAAATTGTAATCGATTTTGGACACGTTGAAATTTATAAGCTGGCATCAGGTGTAGCAGAAAAAATGAGATTGTTAATTTGTGAGTCTATTGGAGAAGAAATAGAACCCAAATTTAGAGATTTGGTATATCAAGTATGGGCAATGTGTAACGACAAACCGTTATTTCATGTAATTAATCCTAATGACGCAATTTCAGTCCCTATGAATAACGATGATGCAATAATTCGTACGGCGGTTGAGATAATGAAAAAAGAACAACATTCAACTAGCAATGATTAATCCATTTGTGATTTGGATTTCTTTTTTCAAATTCTTTGGCCGTATCTTTAGTGATTACATGCCAAGGGATACTTTGACTAGCACCGATTATGGAGGCAAGTGCGCAACGACAAAGGTCGGGTTCGACTTTTAGTAATTGCTCAAAAACTTCGTAAGGATCTTTGGCGAGAAAATCTTCTTTTGTATTGATACCAATGTTTATTAGTCTTTCAGTAATTTTTGGACCGATGTTTATTAAGCTTTGGAGGGATGATTTCTTACTCATGTGTTCTCGATTATTACCTAAATTTTAGACCTTTATTTACATCAAAGGAAGCTCATTAAATCCTAAGCATCAGTTTAAAAAAGTTTAAAGGTTTAAAAGTAAAGAAATACATTATGAAAACTTCTTAAACTTTTTAACTCTTAAACATTTAAACCCCCTAAATAAATATTTTAAGCATTAGTTTTGGATTTTTCAGCTTGCCCTATCGAATGATGGGGTTTCGTATTTCGGATTTGATAATATTGTTTTGGCCTTTCTTTTAAACGAATTTCAAGCTACAATCTCCTGAGTTAATTTTAAAACTTATATGGAAATTAGAAATATTGCGATTATCGCACACGTAGATCATGGAAAAACAACACTTGTTGACGCCTTGCTTAAAGCGGGAGGTGCTTTTACGGAGCATGAAAAAGTGGAAACATGCGTCATGGACAGTTTTGACCAAGAAAAAGAAAGAGGAATTACAATTTACGCTAAAAATGCCGCAATTACTTATAAAGGAACAAAAATTAATATTGTTGATACTCCCGGACATGCTGATTTCGGATCGGAGGTGGAAAGAGTTCTTCGTACAATTGATGCGACAATCCTACTTGTGGATGCTTATGAAGGTCCAATGCCTCAGACAAAATTTGTGCTCAGAAAATCATTAGAACTGGGACTTAAAGTATTAGTTGTGGTGAATAAAATTGATAAGCCGACAGCCAGACCGGATAAAGTAATTGATTTAACTTTTGATCTTTTTGCTAATTTGGGTGCTTCTAATGAACAATTAGATTTTCCTTATATGTACTCAATAGCCAGAGAAGGAGTTGCAATTAAAAATCTTACGGATGATAGAAAAGATATAACTCCTCTTTTGGATTTTATCTTAGAGAATGTTCCAGCTGCAGAGAGAAATATAGATGTTCCTTTCAAAATGCAACCGGCAACAATGTCATATGATGATTTCTTGGGAAGAATGGCTGTGGGACGAGTATATGAAGGTAAATTAAAGACAGGTCAGAATTTATTTGTTCTTACTCCGGATGGTGAAATGAGAGCAGGGAAAGCAAGTAAGGTATTCACATTTCAAGGTTTGAAGAGAGTGGAGGTGAAGGAAGTGGAGGCGGGAGACTTGGTTTCGATTGCCGGAATTTCCGATATTTATGTAGGGGAGACAATCACGACTGATGAAAATTCCAAGCCTATGCCGGCAATAAAAGTCGATCCACCTGCACTAGCAATGGATTTCATGGTTAATACTTCTCCTTTCTCAGGAAAAGAAGGTAAGCTTTTAACTAGTAGAAATATTAGAGATAGACTCTTTCGAGAATTGGAGACAAATGTTGGTCTGCATGTGGAATTAACTAATAATACCGATACATTTAAAGTATATGGAAGAGGAGAGATGCACTTGGCTGTGCTTATCGAAAATATGAGAAGAGAGGGTTTTGAATTGCAAGTATCTCAGCCACAAGTCGTATTACAAGAAATTGATGGTGTTTTGTGTGAACCGTATGAAACCGTTGTTATTAATGTTTTTGATGATTTGGCAGGAAAGGTTATAGAGGTCTTATCAACTCGAAAAGGAGTGATGAAAAATTTAAAAAACGAAAATGGTAATACGCTGATGGAATTTGAAATGCCTACAAGAGGGCTTCTGGGTTTCAGATCAAGTTTTGTGATTATGACGAAAGGTGAAGGGACAATGTATCACTCGTTTAGTCATTTTGGTCCTCATGCCGGGAAGATTGATAAAAGAAATGTAGGGTCGTTGATTTCCGGTATTCAAGGAGTAACTACAGCTTATTCACTTTGGAATTTACAAGAAAGAGGACCAATTTTTATTAAGCCTCAGGTTGAAGTTTACGAGGGAATGATTATTGGAGAGCATAATAAAGGAACTGATCTAACGGTAAATCCGATCAAAGGAAAACAATTGACCAATGTGCGAGCATCGGGAACTGACGAAGCTATTAATCTAGTTCCTCCGCAAGAAGTTACTCTGGAAAAAGCCCTGGAATATATTAAAGAAGACGAATATGTCGAAGTTACACCTAGAAGCATTCGTCTTAGAAAGAAGCATTTGACTGAACATGAGAGAAGGAGAAATCAGTAATTTTAACTAGACAATATGAATGCCAAAAATTGTTTAATAACCGTTTTATTCATTCTGTTTGGTTTTGCTATGTTTGTTCCTGTGGTGTATTCACAGATGTCTGAAGAAGTAACTCAAAGCAGTTTTTTTAAAGGAGAAATAACAAGAATCCTAAGTAGGGAAGAAGATGAAAAATACGATATCAAAGAGCTCAAACAGGTAGTAGAAGTTGAACTCTCAAAAAGTAAAGAGAAGATTATTATAACTTACATTGTACAGCCCATATCCAAAATTTCGGATTACTATTTGAAAGAGGGTGATAAAGTCATAGTGAGTAAAGATTTTTTTAGTGGATCGCCTGAATACCATGTCTACGATAGATATAGATTAGGTTCTATTTTTGTGATTTTTCTAATTTTTGTTTTAGGTGTAGTTATCTTTAGTGGTTGGAAGGGTTTGTCATCACTACTGGGGTTGTTTATAAGTATTTTGATAATATATTTTTTTATTGTACCTAGAATTATCCGAGGAGAAAATCCGATTATAATAGGACTTATGGGCACTTTTGCTATAGCGGTACTATCTATTTATACTTCACACGGATTCAACAAGAGAACAAGTGTAGCACTATTAAGCACACTAATCACATTGAGTGCCGGTATCATATTATCTATTCTGTTTGTTGATTATGCTTGGCTTTTTGGTTTGGGACAGGAAGAAGCACTACTATTGCAGGTAAATTCCAGTATAAGTTTTGATTTAAAAGGTCTGTTACTATGCGGGATAATTATAGGGACATTAGGAGTTCTGGATGATATTACAACTGCACAAGTATCAACAGTAGATGAAATTAGAAAAGCAAATACTAAGTTATCAAGAAAGGAGTTGTATAAGAGAGGTCTGTCTGTAGGTAGGGAACATATCTCGTCTTTGGTGAATACATTGGTGATGGCTTATGTTGGTGCGTCTTTACCACTATTTTTACTTTTTTATGTAGGTAGCGGACCTTCATTTTGGGTTACTTTGAATAGTGAGTTTATTGCCGAAGAAGTCATTAGAACATTGGTTGGTAGTATGGCATTGGTTTTGGCTGTACCAATATCCACATTGTTGGCTTCTTATATTTTGCCACGGAGTAATGATAGTCAAAAAAAACATGGAAGATGTGATTGCCATGAACTACATTTAGACTGTAATGTCTTGAAATCAAAAGGATGATAGGAACTTCTAGTTTTTGTTGTCCAAACCTTTTGAGTAATTATCGATAATCAGATTTCTCACTCTTTTTGCTGATAGAGCGGAAACGACATGAAAGAAGACATTGCCATCTTTGAGGAGAGATAAGTGGTTTTGACTTTCGAACAGATGTACCAAATTATCTGTTTTATTGTCAGGTATTTTTTTTAGAAGTTGATCGCTACCCTCGTGGCTTATAATTTCTGACATTTGGATAATTTGTTATAAATAAATCCTAAAATTGAAAAACAAATGAAACCATCCAATGCTCCATAGAAAAGTCCAAAGAATGAGCCAAGTAGGCCACGGTCGTATCCGGGATAGATTTCTATTAGCATGTCAACAAGCATTTCCGCATATCCAAAGTAGGTTGAGAGTATTGTGATAAAAAACAGTCCCACTCCCCAGAAAATAGCTCCTGTAAGTCCTAAATGAAGAATACTGAGGTCTGATTTATGCTCCATTTTCTTTTGTTATTGGATAGCAAAATGAGAATAAGCTTTCGTTAATAAAATATCAACAGAAGAAATTCGAAACTTAAGTAGCAAATAACGGAGTGAATTACGAAGGTCGAAATCCAAAACCCAGATATTCGTTATTCGGGTTTTGTTATTCGAGCTTGGTGGCTATTAGATTTCCGTAATCAACTCCTCTTCACCAAATCTGACTTTGGCAAGCTCAGCATACTTGTCATCATCAGATCTGTAACCAATAGGGCAAAGTACTGCTGTTATGTAATTTTTGTCTTGTAAGTTCAAAATCTCATCGTATTTAGCTTTGTCGAAACCTTCCATAGGACAGGTGTCGATTTTGAGATTTGCACATACGGTCATTAGATTTCCGAGTGCTATGTATGATTGATTTTTCGCCCAAGTAGCCAATTGTTCTTTCGAGAAATCTTTGAGTAACATTCCTTCCATCATTTGTTTGTAGCCATCCAGACTTTCTATGGGAATGTTTCTAGTCTTGGCAATATCATGTAAATGAGATTGGATGTATTTTTCGTCGATGTCTGTTCTTTGGCAAATAGCAACCAATGTATCTGATGTAGTAATCTGTGGTTGATTCCAAGCGTGTGGTTGTAATTTCTCTCTTAATTTAAGGTCTTTGATAAACAGAAAGTGCCATGGTTGGAGTCCAAAAGAGGAAGGTGTCAAAATAAGAGCTTCTTTGATGGTTTTTAAATCAGATGAACTGATTTTTTTCTCGGCATTAAATAATTTTGTAGCAAAGCGCCACTTTAGGTCTTGAATAATACTCATACTGAAATAGTTATAGTTTAGTAAAATTGAGTATAACACAATCCAGTAAAAATCAAAGAGCCCTTCTTCGCCAAGGCTTCGAAGGACATTCTTCTTACAATCGTTCTACTTCATGGCTACGCCATATACCGGTGCGAAGCAAAACATTAATAAAATAGCCATGAACCACTCATTACATTCGGGTACATGGCATATACCACTTGAGTATAGAGTAATGGCTACGCCATATACCCGAGCGTCAGCGAAACATTAATAAAATAGCCATGAACCACTCATTACATTTGGGTACATGGCATATACCACTTGAGTATAGAGTAATGGCTACGCCATATACCCGAGCGTCAGCGAGTGGTATATGGTGGAGATGCGGGGAATTAAACCCCGGTCCAAAAAGAAAACAAATTAGCGTTCTACTATCGTAGTTTGTTTTAAGATTTTCGTCCTATCCGTATAACACAAACAAAAAAAGGATAAGCTTACCTCCTAAATACTACTTAGAAACAGAAGGCACGTCGTCTAAATAGTATCGACATTAATTTGACGCCGTTTTATCGTTACGGTCTATAAGCGACTAATAAAAGGCGGCTTTCAGATATTAGTCCGAAAGACTTAGGCTAGGACTGGAACAAGTGCTCCAGCTTCTCTAGCAAAAACATTTTTTAAGTTTGCACTTAAAATTTTGCTATGCGGCTTGAGGTTTCATAGCAAAAACCTGATAGCTACTAATAAGTTTTAGGTCTTCTTGTCAAAATCTGTCATCCCCAGTTTTAAAAGTGCAAATACCCGAAATAATCGGACCCTTATATTATAGCTTATTTGGCTTTATTTCAATAAGGAAATTGACATCTCTTGTAGTCTGTATTAAGTTTTTATCTTGAATAATTTTTAAATGAAACTACAAGAACTTATCCATAAAGTAGAAATCAAACCTAATTTCGAATCATATTTGCGTCACTCCAAAGATAGTGGGATGAAAGCAATGGATGTTTCAAAGTTAGAAATGGAAAAATTTATCATAGATAACGGGCAAATCTTAAAATCAGTTTTATTTATCGGAGACGCTGGTCTTATGATTAACTATAAAAACAAGAATGGTGTAGGATTGAGTTTTAGCGAACAAGATGATGGAGAAACATGGGAAATAGAAAGTATTAAGAAAGCTGAGTCCTCCAAAACGATGAGAGTAGTTAAATCCGTCGATTGGAGAAGACTTCTTGCGGATACAATGAAGACTCTAAGTTCTAATCCGGAAAGTGAAGTTAAACGAATTATTTTGAAGCCTCTTCACAACATTTCCGAAGTCGTAGAATCAAAACACGAAAGAGTAATTCATAATTATCAAGATTTAGTTAATCAGCTTAATATGCAATTTTCAGAAGATATTAATAAATTCATCGTTGAGATAAGAAAAAACTCTTTAAAAGTTTTTTAATTTCCTTCTTATCTCTCTATTCTGCTCCCGTTCTTTAATGACTTGCTTCTTTTCATACTGTTTCTTACCTCGGACAAGTGCTATTTTGACTTTGATTAGATTGTCTTTTAGAAGAAGCTCCAGAGGAACAAGAGAATTCCCTTTGATATCAGTTTTGGTGGCAAGCTTTAGTAGTTCAGTCTTTTTGATAAGAAGTTTCCTTTCTCGCTCATTTTCATGACCATTCTTCCCGGCGGGTTTATAACTTCCGACATGCATATTCGTCAAATAGAGCTCACCATTTATAAATTTCAAATAAGTTCCTCTTAAGTTTACGTTACCGAGCTTAATCGATTTAACTTCAGATCCGACTAACACAATACCGGTTATTAATTCGTCTAATATTTCATAATCGAAGTAGGCTTTTTTATTCTCTTTAATTGATTTCATGCAAATAAGTTGTTCAAAACATACTTTACTATAAATAAACTCAAAGAAACCATACTGAAAAACTAGAAGACAACTGTTGTCATCCCGGGCTACGACCCGGGATCGCGTGCAAAACGCATTGCTGTCAAATTTTGCGTATTGGAAGTAGATCCTGAAATAAATTCAGGAGGACAGTCGTTTCTTTCAAGTTTAATCTGTCTTTAATTGGCTACCTTTTGGTTACAAAATGGTAGGAAGAAAATGATTAAGGAAGAAATGATAAACCCGCATTTGTCTAAAGAACTAAATGGATCCCCGGATCTGCGCTCCGTCCTCCAGAGGCGGACATTGCTTGTCCGAGGAAGTGTCCATGAACGTCGTGTTAAGATATAGACGTAATATTTAACACATTGATCATGAGTAAAAGTATCTTTGGAACATCGATTTCGAACGATACGATTCAAACAAAAACAAAAG